>Ga0335069_10002429_pt1 | contig 28718 bp, 23 predicted proteins | sample Lox_Sample_11_FD_206714 | JGI IMG/M metagenome (GOLD analysis project Ga0335069, IMG submission 206714) | Soil microbial communities from Loxahatchee National Wildlife Refuge, Florida, United States - Lox_Sample_1.1 | ecosystem: Environmental > Terrestrial > Soil > Wetlands | place: USA...
CACGGCGACGGACGCGGACCTGCCGCCCAACCTGCTGGTGTACGTGCTGATGGTGACGAACGTGTTGAACGGCAGTGTGGTGACGAACGCGGCGATCAGCACCAACGGGATCATCACCTGGACGCCCGACCAGTCGCAAAGTCCCGGGACCAATTTGTTGACGATGGTGGTCACCGATAACGGGTTGCCACCCTTGAGCGTCACCAACAGTTTCTACGTCATCGTGCGGGAAGTAAACCTGGCGCCCGTGTTGGGAGTCATCGCCGACCAATTTGCCTATGAGCTAACCCGGCTCACCGTCACCAACGCGGCCACTGAACCGAACATTCATTCGATCACCGTCGGCTATGGGCTGATTGACTCTCCCGTCGGAGCAGACGTTGACCCCGGCGGCGTCTTTGCCTGGACCCCGGCGCCGGATCAGAGTCCCGCCACCAATCTCATCACCACGGTGGTTACGAACGCCAATCCTTATGATGTGGTATTTCCCCAGTTGACCGCCACCAACCGTTTCACGGTGGTCGTGGTTCCACTGCCCAGGTTGCAGGATCTTCAGATCAACGGCAGCGGGTTCAGTTTCACCCTGCCGAGCCTGGCCGGCCGAGCCTACCAACTCGAATGCGCAAGCGACCTCAACGATACGAATTGGATGCCGGTTGGCGCACCCGTCGCGGGGACGGGCGCTTTCCTGACGCTCACGAATGATTTGCAGGACTTCCAGCAACGCTTTTTCCGGATCCGAATCCTGCCCTGAACAACCGCCGGGCGCCGGCGGCCGCGTGAAGATGAACAGCTGGGAAACGCGGCAACCACCGGATCGGTTGCCGCTGGCGACGTACGCAAGCACATCAAGGACGAATTCCGGGAATGGAGATTGATTGACCGGTCCGTGAGGCTTTCCGCTGGAAGGAAAGAGCTTTTGACTTGTCATGATTCGTGTTTGTCCGTATCCATGTGACAGCTGTTTTTTGCCAATGAGTGAAGAAACGAAGTCGATCACTGACCCTCTAAACGCCGAACCGACGGCCTCGCGTTCCGCTCTGCCGATCTGGATCATCACTGTGACGCTGGTGTTGATGCTGCTCGGCGCCGTGTATTTCGACCATCACAGCGGCTGGTTCAACAAGCAGGTTTACCCGCCCTACCGTTCCGCCGAAGAGCTGGCGGCAAACCAGCCGCAATCGGGCGCGATGGCGGCGGCCCAGGGCAAAAAAATGTATGAAACCATGTGCGGCATCTGTCACGGCACCGATGGCCTGGGCAAACCCGGCCAGGCGCCGGCCCTGGCCGGTTCCGAATGGGTTGTCACCAAGGGTTACGACCGGCTGACGCGCATTCCGCTGGCTGGTCTCAGCGGCCCGATGTCCGTGAAAGGGCAGGGCTGGAACCTCGCGATGGCGCCGATGGGCGCGACGCTGTCGGATGCCGACCTCGCGGCCGTGCTGACCTACATCCGAACGGCGTGGGGCAATCAGGCGGGTGAGGTAACCGCCGATAACGTCAAATCCGTCCGCGCCGCTCTGGGCGCCCGTCCGCAGCCGCTGACCGCTGAGCAGTTGAAGGCGATGCCCGAATAATCGCGGCCGTATCCGGCATTGAGGCTTGTGAGCCCGGTGCTTTCTGAATTGAAAAACACCTGCGGACTTGGAAAACTGGCGTATGCGTTGCCATTTCCCCACGCCCGGTCGAATTGTTTCCGCACTCTTGCTGATCGCAGCTTTACCCGGCCTTGCTGGAAATACCCGCGCGGCGGACTTCTCCGGACCGGCGCGCGACATGCGTGCACAACTGGCGGATAAAATCCTCCCGTACTGGTTTGACACCGCGCAGGACACCAACCGCGGCGGTTACCTGCTCGCCGATGACGCCGTCCGCGGTCGCCGGCAGCCGATGGAAAAGCAGATTGTCACCCAAAGCCGCATGATCTGGGCCTTTTCGCGCGCGCACCGGGCCGGGTTCAGCGATACCAGCCGGAACTACCTGGCTGCGGCCACACAAGGATACCATTTTCTGCTGAACCATTTTCTCGACCGGCAGAACGGCGGTTATTTTTGGAGCACCGACCTCGACGGAAAGCCGGTCAATGACGGCAAATTCCTCTACGGCGAATCCTTTGCCGTTTATGCCCTGGTTGAATATTACCGTGCCAGCCGGGATCCGGCGGCGCTGCGGCAGGCGATGGAACTCTATCGCGCCGTCCAGGCGCACTTGCACGATGACAAAAGCAGCGGCTGGTTCGAGCACGCCGACCGCAACTGGAAATTGCTCAAGCCCGGCGACCCGCGCGACCCGGTCGAGATCATCGGCTGCAAAAGCGCCAATGCGCATCTGCATTGGATGGAGGCTTTGACCGAGTTGTACGACGCCAGCCACGACCCGGCGGTTAAGAAATCATTCGAGGAAGCGTTGCGCCTGGACGAGAAATATTTTTATCCGGCCGATCCCGGTCACAGCATGTTTTACCGTGAATTCGACTGGCAACCCGTGACCGGTCCCGGCAAAGACGGCTTGTCCTACGGCCACAACGTCGAATTCGCCTGGCTGATGATCCGGGCGGACACGGCGCTGGGCCGGGAGCCGTCCTGGGACCGGTTCTACGCGCTGGTCAATCACGCGTTGAAATACGGCGGCGACAACGAGCACGGCGGGCTTTACAGCAAGGGACTCGATGACCAGCCGGCGAATGACACGGAAAAAGTCTGGTGGATCCAGGCCGAATGGCTGGCAGCGCTGACCGACGCGTTGAAACACCAGAGCGACCCGCGCTACGAAGCGGCCTTGACCAAACTCTTGCAGTTCATCCAAGCCAAACAGGCCGACCCGAAGACCGGCATCTGGCTGTACGCTGTCACCGCCGAGGGCCAGCCCAAGGACAATGCGCTGGCGAACAGTTGGAAGGCAAATTACCACGACGTGCGCGGCATGCTGAAATTTGTCGAGGCCTTTGGCCCCGAGAAATAGCAGATGGTTCCGTTCGAGGCCGCGGGTGATGCAAGCAGCACCGGCAGCGACAGGTTGGATGGACTGTTTGCTCCGTCAAAACCCCGGTGGAAGCACCCGTGGCCGGCCCAGGAGGACCAAGCCGCGCTGCTTATCCACCCAGACGTAGAGCCCATTGGTGGTAATCGTCAGAAAACCCCGCTCCCGGAACAGGTCGCATTCCAGGGCCAGGGCGCACTGATAATTGGTACCCTGAATGGTAAACAAATTGGTGTAGGGATAAACCCTCGCATTTCGAATGTGATTCGTGAACACCCCGAACAACTGCAGCTCGCGATTGGCATCGTTGAGCTGGCTCGTCGTGCTGATAAATTGAGCCCGCCGTTCGGAGCGGTCCAGACCGAGGACCAGCACGCAGAACAGCGCCAGCAACACCACAATGACCGGAATGAGGATTTTCACAACGCCAGTGCACCGGCGCAAACCTGAGCGATGACGAGTCAACTCACCGGCCGCCTGCCCGGAGGCGTACGCCGACACGAAACCCAGAACAGCACCAAAACCCTCACCCGTCAATCCGGGAAAAGCGCTCACGCCGAATTCACCAAACCGCCTCGGACCGCGCCGGCCCTTGCGTGTTTGCCCGACGCGCCGGCGCCGGGGCGCCGGTGGCCGGGTCGGCCTCCCGAGGCAGTCAATATCCGACCCGGAAGAATTTTCGGGGTCCGCCCGGATCAAGTCGGTACGGGCTGAACACGTCGGCCACGGCCGTCCACGATCCGGTCGCATCGTCCGCCTGCTGCAACGCGCCGCGGTCCCACGCCAACACCAGGCTTCCAGCCGCGGGCACCATCGTCAATGCGCCGGGCAACCCGCTGTAAAGCACCGTGCCCGGACCGTTCGCGATACCGTCCAGGTTGGTGTCGGTGAACCGGACCAGTTTCCCGCTCGAACTGGAATAATTCTCCGCCGGGCTGATCGTGACCAACAGCGAACCTTCGCTGAGCGCGGCCAGGCCTTGGGGAAAATCTAATCCGCCGGCGGATGTCGTGACTCGAAAGTTGTTTGTGTCAACCCCGGAGCCCCCCACCGTGAACGGTTGGTCGGCAGAGAAACCGTGCAGCAAGTTTTACCTTTTCGGCCGGGTTGCGCTTGAACCCGCGCGCTGCCGCGCGCTAAAACCTTGATGCAGACATTTGAGGCAGTTTGGCCATCAGGGCCGGCTCGAAATCCGCTGAATCCTGATACCAAAACAAATAGCTGTTTCCCCAATCGGAGAATTCAGACATGGTCAGCCACTGGCACCATGCGCCTGAGCCGTCACAGAACACTTCATTGCCGCCGGCGGGCTTCCCGCCCTTCATGTGCGGCGGCACAAAGGCGGTGAAATTTTTATTGGCCACATAGGGGTCTTTTTGTCCGAGCCAGTTCCCGTTTTTATTATAGTTACAAATGTCATCGGCTGCCAGCGCCCAGTAGGACTTGGCGAGGGTCATCTTGATCGGGCTATGAAACAGGAAGGATTGGGCGGCAGCGCCCGAAGTCCATTTCCACGTTTGCCCCAACCGTTCCTGCATCGGCGTGACCGCCGAACCGCCGAAATACTGGTAACCGAGCAGGTACTGAGCGCCGCCGGCGTCATAAGCCGGCAGGGGAACGTCCGTGGCGGTTTCGGGCAGCGGGGGACGAGCCGGACAAGTCCAGATGTTCGGCCCATTGGTCAGGGACAGACCCAATAGCTGCGCCGCGGCTTGACCGGGTGCCGCCATGCAGAGCTGCACCATCGGCGGGCCTTTCGTTGGCATCACGTAATCGTTGGCATCGGGGGCGTACGAAAGCACAGCCATCCCAATCTGTCGCAGATTGCCCAGGCATTGGATGCGCTTGGCCTTCTCCTTGGCGGCGGCCAGGGCCGGCAGCAACAGCGCCGCCAGGATGGCGATAATGGCGATAACCACCAGCAATTCAATCAATGTGAAACCGCTGATGCCGGTGGCCTTGGCCTTTCGCGTCGAATGGTCTTTTCGTTTCAATGGCTTAATAAACCTTAGCTCAGCAAGCCCGGGAAATCCAGCCAGGTTCTTCCGGGGCCGGCGGAAGCAGCTGGCGGAGCATCCGTCCGGGACGCTGAAGCGGTGGTTCGGGCACACGCACCGATGCGGCCAAAGCACGACACCAGGGCCGGCTCAACAGAGCCTCACCCCGCCCACAACATCAGCCCGACCATCCGCCTCCTCAATTCGGCGATGGCGGGTCCCGGGCAGGGGCGCCACGCGGCGGCGTCTGGTCGGCGCAGCGCACCGACCCTGCCTTGCTGGTCGGTGAGTGAAAAGGCGTTGGCGTTAATCAAACCCATCGAGCCAGCGTCTCGACACGGCATGCGTCGGCAGCTAGGAAGGACGAAGGTAAAAGCCGCATATGAACGGCGGTCGGTCGTTCAGGATTTGGCGTGATGGACTTCGGCGTGGACTTTGACGAGCGCGTGGAGCAGGGCGTCCCAGTCGGCTTCGTTGGTTTCCCAGCCGCTGCTGAAGCGAAGCACGCGGTGGGCTTCGGCCGCCTTGAAGTTCATGGCCGCCAGCACGTGGGAGGGTTCTTCCTTGCCGGTGGTGCAGGCCGAACCGGTGGAGACCGCAAAGCCGGCCTTGTCCAGCTTGGTCAGCCAGCGCCATTGCGCACCCTCGGGCACCAGAGCTGAAACGGTGTTCCACAGGCGGGGCGTGTTCGCGCCCACCACCACGGTACCGGGCAGCTTGTGCAGGAGTTGCCGCTCGAAATTCTCGCGCCAGACGTTGCGCAGGGCGTGTTCGCCGCGGGCCATCTGCTTCTCGCGCGCTTCGAGCGCGGCGAGCATCGACAGAATAATCGGCACGTTCTCCGTTCCGGCGCGGCGGCCCTGTTCCTGTTTGCCGCCGAGGAGCAGTGGAGTGACGTGGCTTCTGGCCGGCACTTTCAGGAAGCCCACCCCGCGCGGCCCGCCGAACTTGTGCGCCGCGCCGCTCAGGTAATCGCATTCGCCGAGTCCCCCGGCGGGCAGTTTGCCCAGCCATTGCACGGCGTCGGAGAAGAAGGGCACCTGGTATTGGCGGCAAATCGCCAGGGCTTCGCGCCAGGGCTGAAGGACGCCGGTCTCGTTGTTCGCGGCCATGATGCCGACGAGCGCCGGCCGGGTATCGGCGAGTTCCACGGTAAGCCAGTCGAGGTCGATCGCGCCGTCGTGCGTGACGGGGATCAGCCGGGCGCGTTTGCCGAAATAATGTTTGGCGGATTCGTGGACGCAGGGGTGTTCGATGGCGGAAATCCAGACCTCGCCCTTCGCATCGAGCGTCCGCGCGAAATGATGCATGACGGTGTTATTGGCCTCGGTGGCGCCGCTGGTCCAGATGATGTCCGCCGGCGGGCAGCCGAGGAACTCGGCGAGTTGCGCGCGCGCTGCCTTGAGGGCGGCGCCGGCGCGTCCGCCGAACTGGTGCGGGCTGGAAGCATTGCCCGGATTGTTTTCGGTGGCATTCAGCCAGGCGTCGCGCGCCTCACGCATGACCGGCGCAGTGGCGTTATGATCGAAATAAATCATTGCGCTCAGGATACAATGGGGCTTCCGGCTGGCGAGTATTTTATGGGACTCACGGCCGGTGCAGGCATTGCGGCCTGTCAGTCATGAAGTCGCAGGCGGTAGAACCGGCAGGCGGATGCGGCGGTTCCGGTGTCGAGGTTGGTGACCGTCCCGCCGGTGCCAACGATGTTGTCGGTGAGCGAGCTCCAGGAATCGGGGCGCAGGTCGGTGCTGATTTGAATATCGTAAAGCACGTTGGAAATGGTCGTGAAAGCCAGCGCCAGGTCCGTGCCAATGAAAAACGCGCGGAAATCGTCCGGCGGCAACACGGTCAGCGCCAGGTTCTGCGCCGCGTCAATCGTCGAACCGGAAACGGGGCCCAAGCCGAGCAATTGCAGCGCGACGTTGGCGGCTTCGCCATTGCGGATGGGCTGAACCGGGGCGGAATACTCTGGCCGGTCAGCGCCGGGGTCGAGCCGTCTGGTCGGGTTTAGCGCATAAAGGTCGGCACCGGCCTTGGCGCCGGGCGCCCAGACATAGAACGGCACAGTGTAATCCTCGCGCACCGAAGGATCGGCGTGACCTCCGCCTTCACCGCCGTGATCGGCCGTGAGGACAATGGCCGTCCGGCCGGCAAACCGCGGGTCACTGTCAATTAAATCTAAAATCATTGCCAGCCGGTCGTCCGTGGTTTTGACCGCATTGCTGTATTCGCTGCCGGGGGTGATGTCCCAGCCGTAATTGTGCCCGACGTGGTCGGGGTCCGCCAGGTGGAGGAAAACGTAATTCAGCGGCAGGCTGGAGAGGTCATTGGTCAGGGTATTCACCAGTTCGGCGGTGTCGGAGTTGTTGACGTAGAGGTCAATTTTATTTCTGCCATCATCGGGGCCAATGACATCCGGCTCGCCGTTGATGGCATCCCAACTGGTGGCGAACAAGGAAAACTTGGGTTTGCTGGCGTACTCGCCGGTGCTCAGACCGTGGTCGTGGGCGACGTCGAAGACGCCGGCGACATAGCTGCCTTTGTTGGAGGCGAGTGTCTGATCCGGGGCCGGATCGTCGTTGCTGGTCCAATTGTGGCCGTCCGGCCCAAGAACCCCTCGGCCGGTGAGCTGGGTGGCGTGGTTGGGTAGAGTGACGGTAAAATCGTAATCCGACCGGGCGTTATCGGTGAAGGCGCCTTCGGCGCGCAACCGGTAGAAGTGCGGCAGATTGGACGGGCCCAACGCCGTGACGGCGTCCGGACGCAGGCCGTCCACGCTGATGTGAAAGACATGAGCGACCGTTTGGGCGGAGCCCGACGACCAGCAGAGCGCGCAACCCAATGCGAAGAAAGGGAGAGAAAACCGCCGGCGAATGAATCCAGGATGGAGCATCGGCTAAAAAATTCCGTTCCGCGGCGCCTTTGTCAAGCGCTGCCTGGTCTGTCCGCATGCAGCATCGCTAAAATGCTTTTGTGAGCAGCCGAGAAGGCCAGCCGCCGCATTTGCGCCGGAGTTTTCCAGAGGCCGGGTTCGGAGGGCGGAGTTCCGGGGCGCCCCAATCCAAATCTGGCCTCGGCAGAGCTCGGCCTTCCGAAATCCGCGCGCCAGACCTCGAGGGTGATGCGGTAACGCGTGATGGAATGTTTTATCATGCCAAGGGGAGTCAGCTTCTCAGGATGAACGCCGAGGACTGCCACTGCCGCGTTGGTAATTGCTTCGGAGTGCGGGTCGCCTGATCCGCTGCGCCTCCGCATCGGGCGGGTCGCAGCTGCCTGACCGGCAGCTTCCTGTGATTGCCCACGCTGCGGCCCAGAAAGCCGCGGTCCGATTTCCCCGTTCGGAAATTCCCAGAGCTGCGCGTTCACCACCCCGGCCGGACGCTGGCGGATCAGGAAACGTCCGTTCCGTTCGACGGCGAATGCCACAAACCTTTTTGCCGTCGGGGAAGAGCGCCGGCCGAGGTTGGGCAACTGGTCAACCCGATTTTCCTGGAACGCGAGGCACAGCTGCTTCACCGGGCAAATTCCGCACTGCGGATTGCGCGGCCCGCAGACCAGCGCGCCGAGTTCCATGAGGGATTGGTTCAGATGAGAATGATTCTCATTTTCGGCGGGGGGAGAGTCACTCGAGCCCTGGTTTGCCTTGCTCGCGAACGGATCTCCGGCAAACGAAGTTTGGGCTCGGGGGAGTTTCGCCCCACCGGCATTTGTGACCAAATCCTCTGCCAGTCGCCACAGCCGGGCATTGGTTTCCTTATCCCGCGGATTTTCCCGGATGTCAAAAATCCGCGTCAGCACCCGGATGACGTTGCCATCGAGGACGGGTACCGGTTGGCCGAAGGCAATGCTGCAAATCGCCCCGGCGGTATAGCGGCCGATGCCCGGCAGCGCGAGCACATCCTCAAAGTAATTCGGGAATTTGCCATCGTATTCTGCCACGATCTGTCGCGCCGCCTGTTGCAGGTTCCGGGCGCGGGTGTAATAGCCGAGGCCTTCCCAGAGCTTGTGGATTTTGTCCGGGCTGGCCTTGGCCACGGCTTCGATTGTCGGCAGCGCGCGCATCCAACGGTTCCAGTACGGAATGACCGTTTTGACCTGCGTCTGCTGGAGCATGATTTCGGAAACCCAGACGGCGTAGGGATCGCGGGTCCGCCGCCAGGGCAGGTCGCGGGCGTTCCCGGCGAACCATTCCAGCAACCGCCGGATGAGCTTTTGCAGTTTTAAGTTTTGAATTTTGAGTTTTGAGTTTGGACTCACGTTATCTGGCGGGGCGAGACTACCGGCGGGCCGGAGGCCGGGCAAAGATTTTCGTCGGCGGCTCGCGGGTAGGCTCGCCCGACCGACAAAAACTTTGTGTCCTTTGTGCGCTTTGCGGCTATGCTTTCGTTGTGCAACCGCTCGCTTCCTACACTTGCAAGCTGACCGAAGATCAGGCGTCGGCGCTGGCGTCGGCTTTGCGCGCGCGGAATTGGAAGGCGCGCGAAGTGCCTTACGCGCGGTACGCGTTCGAATCGGACAAGGTCAACATCGTCTTTTACGAGAGCGGCAAACTGGTGGTGCAGGGCAAAGGCACCCGCGAATTCATCGAGTTTGTCCTGGAGCCGGAAGTGCTGAAGCAGGCGCGGCTGGGCTACGAAACCGTCTTGAATCCCGAGTTGCTCCTGCCGCGCATCGGCGTGGATGAAAGCGGCAAGGGGGATTTCTTCGGCCCGCTTTGCGTTGCCGGTGTTTACCTCAACGAAAACGTAGTCAAGGCGTGGCAGGACGCCGGCATCCGCGATTCCAAGGACATTTCCAGCGACAAAAAGATTGCCGGGCTGGCGGAAACAATCCGCAAGACACCCGGCTGCGTCGTGGACACGGTGACCATTGGCAACGAAGCCTACAACCGGCTTTACGCCAAAATGAAGAGCGTGAACGCCATCCTGGCCTGGGGCCACGCGCGGGTGATTGAAAATCTGATGGGCCGGCGGCATCAAATGAAACCGGCGCCGGTCAAAGCCATCAGCGACCAGTTCGCGTCGAGCAAAGACGTGGTGGCCAAGGCGCTGATGTCGCTGGGCCGGGAGATTGAACTGGTGCAGCGGCACCGGGCGGAAGAGGATGTTGCGGTTGCGGCCGCTTCAATTTTGGCGCGGAATGAATTCATCGAACGGCTTCAGAAGCTTGAAGTGCAATTTGGAATGGCCTTGCCGAAGGGGGCGGGGCCGGCGGTTGACGAGGCGGCAAAGGCATTTATCGCGAAGCACGGCGCAGAACATTTGCCGAACCTGGCAAAAATGCACTTTCGTACCGCCTTCCGCGCGCGAGGTTTGCCCGAGCCGCCCAAAAAAGAATGGCGAAAATGACGCTGCACCTTTTAATCGGGGTGGGCGTTGGCCATGGCGGGTTGCCTGCCATTTTGCCTTTCAAGTATCCGGACGCAGTCCTTGCCGACTGGCCCTGATAGTTTTCATTAGTTTTTCCAAGCATGGTCGCCCTTGAGCCAAGCTTCGGCATTGCCCCCGGCCGTGACCCCTGATAGCATGGACCACCTGACTTGAGCAATCGGACCTCGACCGGGTGGTCGAACCAATCGAACATGGAAGAATATGGAAACAAAACGCGTTGTTGAAAAGGATCCTTCTTTAAAGAAGGACGACTTGATCGTCATTACCGGCGCCGGCGGCTTCATTGGTGGCAACCTGGCCCTCTATTTCACAAACAAGGGCTTTACCCGCATCCGGGCGGTGGACAAAAAGCCGCTTTACGAGTGGTACCTGCACGTGCCGGGCGTCGAGTCGCTCTGCCTGGACGTCAGCCACGAGGAGAACTGCCGGCGCGTCTGCGAAGGCGCCGTCGAGGTTTACCAGCTGGCCGCGGACATGGGCGGCATGGGCTTCATCGAGCGGTTCCGCGTGGAATGCCTGCGCTCGATCCTGATCAACACGCACATGGTCGAGGCTGCTTATCGGGCCGGCGTCCGCCGCTACTTTTACTCGTCATCCGCCTGCGCCTACAACACGCTGCTGCAGCAGGACCCGAACGTTCGCGCGCTCAAGGAATCCGACGCCTACCCGGCGATGGCCGAGCGCGGTTACGGCTGGGAGAAACTCATTTCGGAAATGTTCTGCCAGGAATACTGGGTCGAACGCGGCATGAAAACATTCATTGCCCGCTTCCACAACGTCTACGGGCCGCACGGCACCTGGGACGGCGGTCGCGAAAAGGCCCCCGCGGCCCTCTGCCGCAAGGTCATCGAGGCGATCGACAAGGGCAAAAAGGACATCACCATCTGGGGCGACGGCACCGCCACGCGCAGCTTTATGTACATTGACGATTGCGTGAAGGGCATTGACATGATCACGCATTGCGATGATTTGATTGCCACGCCCATCAACCTGGGCTCTAGCGAACTCGTTTCCATCAACGAGCTGTTGTCCAAGGTGGAGAAAATCGCCGGCGTGAAGCTCAAGCGGCATCACGACCTGACCGCGCCCCGCGGTGTGGCCGGCCGCAACAGCGACAACACCTTCATCCAGAAAATGCTCAAGTGGGAGCCAAAGACGCCCTTGGACAAGGGCCTGGCCGCGACCTATAAATGGATCAAGGAGCAATATCACGCCCGCAAAGCCGGCAAACGCGTCGGCGTCGGCTGATGGCTGAGGCTGGGGTCTGGCCCCGGATTCACAAGGCGACATTGCCGTTTCCCGGAATACCCGGTTTTGTCCGGGCGATTGGCTCGATGGCCTGATGCCATGAATGCATCAGTGCAAAGGCATCTCGCTTTTATGATTAAAATGAAGCGCATAATCGCGGCAGCGGCCATTGGACTGAACGCTGTCGGTAATTCCCTCCTTGCGGCAGATGCCCCCACGAACCCGTCGCTGCCCGTCGCGCCGGGGCCCTTCCAGGGCACAATGGATTCGCTGACGAATTACGCCTGTCCCGACTGGTTCCGGGACGCGAAGTTCGGCATCTGGGCGCACTGGGGACCGCAGGCGGTGCCGATGGAGGGCGACTGGTACGCGCGCAAGATGTACCAGCAGGGTTCGCCGGATTACAAAGATCACCTCGCGCGCTGGGGCCATCCTTCCACCAACGGCTGGAAGGACATCATCCCGCTCTGGCAGGCCGAGAAATGGAATCCGGAAAAATTGATGGAACTCTACAAAAAGGCCGGAGCGCGATACTTCGTCAGCATGGGCGTGCATCACGACGATTTCTTCCTGTGGAACTCAAAACTGCACCGCTGGAATGCGGTTCAGATGGGGCCGCGCCGCGACGTCGTTGGCGAATGGCAGGCGGCGGCGAATCGGAACGGCCTGCGCTTCGGCGTCTCCGAACACCTGGGCGCCAGTTTCACCTGGTTCCAGGACAGCCACAAAGCCGACCGCACCGGACCGCTGGCGGGTGTGCCCTACGACGGCGCCAATTCCAATTACTGGGACCTGTATCATTTCCCGGCTGAAGCGGGCGACACGAAATGGTATTCCAACAATCCGCGCTGGCAGCAGCAATGGTATGACGAAATCAAGGAGCTGGTGGACAATTATCATCCTGATTTGCTTTACAGCGACGGCGGAGTGGCCTTCGGCAACGAAGTCGGTTTGCGCCAGATCGCCAATCTCTACAATGTCAGCGCCGGGCGCCACCACGGCCGAGCGGAAGCCGTTTACACCTGCAAGGAATCTTCCGGCGGGCACTGGGTGCAGGATTACGAGCGTGGTGTCGGTGGCGGCATCAGCCCGTATCCGTGGCAGACCGACACGTCCATTGGCGACTGGTTTTACAACCGGCATTGGAAGTATCAGCCGTTGAGCTGGACCGTTCATATGCTGGTGGACATCGTCAGCAAGAACGGCAACTTGTTGTTGAACGTGGTGCTCCGGCCCGACGGCTCGCTGGATCCGGAAGTGGAGACCATGCTCCATCAACTCGCGGACTGGACAGCGGTCAACGGCGAGGCGATTTACGGGACGCGCCCGTGGCTGGTCTATGGCGAGGGTGAAGTGCAGGCCAAGGGCGGCGCCTTCAAGGAAAATTTCAAATATACCGCCAAAGACATCCGGTTCACCACCCAAGGCCCGACGCTCTACGCCATCGCGCTGGGCTGGCCGGAAGATAATAAAATTCTGATCCGCTCGCTCGCCAAGACCGCCGCTCCCGGCGAGAACCAGATTCAACGCATTGAGCTGCTCGGCCACCGGGGCAAATTGAAGTTCACCCAAACGGCCGACGGACTGACGGTGGAACTGCCGGCGGAAAAGTTGAGCGACTTGACGTGCGCGTTGCGCATCAACGGCCGCAATCTCAAGCCCGTCCCGGTGACGCCCGCACCGGTCGTTGTCACGCCGGATGCCAAAGGAGGATTGAACTTCGGCGCCGCCGACGCCACGTTGCACGGGAAGGAGCTGAAACTCGAGGAACAAGGCGGCAAGCCGGACATCGGTTACTGGACCGATCCCAACGAATGGGTTTCCTGGAACGCGCGCATGGCCCGGCCCGGCATCTACCTCCTCAGCGCGACCATCGCCGCGGCAGACGGCGACGCCGATTTTGCCGTCGAGGTCGGCAGTCAAACCATCGCCGCCCGGGTGCCGCAAACCTCCGGCTGGGACCAATTCACCACCGTGGCACTCGGCCGGGTGGAACTCCAGGCCCCCGGCGATTTCGTCGTAAAGGTCCGCGCCCGCGACGCCGCTAGCTGGCACGCCATTAATCTTAATGCTTTGCGTTTGACGCCTGTGGCTCCATGAGTTTTTTGCGTGTCAACCGCGGACGCAAACCGGCAGACTTGGCCGCGTCTTTTGGCGCCATTCCCAACCGGTTGCAACTGGCCGGCGGCTGGATTGATCAGCCGTTCGTTTCCCGGCACAACCCACGGCCGCCGGGCTCGATGGTCGTGGTGCAGATCGAGCCGACGTTCCGCCCGATGGACCGGTCCGGCATCGCCAGCGGCACGCGGGCGGTGGCCATGAAGTTGTGGAAAGGCCGCCTGCCCGATCGTCCGCCGGAAACACTCGTCCGTGAATTGTACGCGGCTGAAAACCGCGGCAAGGCCGAACCCAGCGGCTCGCAGGACATGATCGGTCTGGTTTATCCCGGCATCAACCGCCTGGACTACGACTTTGCCGTCCACGGCGGCGTATTCCCGGCGCACATCGAATCATGCAACACGCCGCGCGTCGCGCGCTGGCTCGAAAAAGTTTTGCACCTGCTGCCCGTTGAACCCCGGCCGGCAGGTTACAGTCCGCTGGGCAAAAAAAACCTTGATCCGAAATGGGTGGTGCGTCTCGGCCAATCCGGCAAGGACTGCTACGCCGCCATCGTCAACCGGGACGTGGAGGCGCTGGGTGCGTCGTTTAACCTGAACATGAAGTGCTGGGAGACTTTGCTGCCACACGTCGTCAAACATCCGCTGATCAAAATCGACTTGAAGGGCCTGCTGAAGGTTTACCAGAAAAATTATCCGGGCGCGATGTTCTCCGGCTGCGGCGGCGGCTACTTGTTGGTCGCTTCCAACGAACCGGTCCCCGGCTCGTTTTCAATTACGGTACGCATTGCCAGCCCATGAATCCCCGCCACGTCGTTGTCACCGGTGCGTTCGACAACCTGCGTTCGCACCACCTGCGTTTCCTGGAAGAGGCCGCCAGGCTGGGCGAACTGACGGTCTTGCTTTGGCCGGACCGCGTGGTCCGGGAAATCACGGGCCAATCCCCGGTGTTTCCCGAGGCGGAAAGACTCTATTTCCTCAACGCTGTCCGGTACGTCAACCGCGCCATTGCCGTCACTGGCTTGGCAAACCCGGATGAACTACCTGAAGCCGGCGGCGTGTCCCCGGACATTTGGGCGGATGAAATCGGACCGGACAATGAAAAGCGGCGCCGCTTCTGCCAGCGACACGGTTTGGAATACCACATTTTGGACGCCGAAAAACTGCAGGGTTTTCCCGTGCCCGAGCCGCTGCCGGCCGTTCCCGGCCGCAAAAAAGTCGTGGTCACCGGTTCGTACGACTGGTTCCATTCCGGCCACGTGCGGTTTTTCGAGGAGGTCAGCGACTACGGCGATCTTTACGTGGTGGTCGGTCACGATGCGAATATCCGGCTGCTCAAGGGTGAGGGGCATCCGCTCCTGCCCGAGGCGGAGCGCCGTTATCTCGTCGGCTCGATCAAGTTTGTGAAGGAGGCGCTGATTTCGAGCGGCGACGGCTGGCTGGATGCCGACCCGGAAATCCGGCGGTTGAAGCCGGACATTTACGCCGTCAACGAAGACGGCGACCGGGGCGGCAAACGCGAGTATTGCGAGCAACAGGGCATCCAGTACCTCGTGCTGAAACGCCTGCCGGCGCCCGGTTTGCCCAAGCGCTCCAGCACCGATTTGCGCGGGTTTTGAAAAATCGCCGGGAGGACCTGGCTGATGAACCGATTGAACCTGAGTGGAACATCAGTTACACTTGCCTGGTGAAGCGGTGCCGATTAATCCAGTTGATTGCCGCGGCGGCCTTGGTTCTTTTCCTGGCGACATGCCGGGCGCAGCCGTCACCGCAAATCACTCCCTTGACCTCCGCTCGACTCTGGCAGCGACTGGAGTTCAGCATCAACAACGCCCCGCCCGCTGCCAATCCGTTCGACCCGGATCTTATTCGCTTGGATGCCACGTTCACCCTGCCTTCGGGAAAAACGATGGCTGTGCCGGCGTTCTGGTATCAGGCGTATCAGCGCGCGCTGGTGTCCGGGTACGAATACCTGACGCCCACCGGCGCTCCGGAATGGCGCCTCCGCTTCACCCCGCCGGAACCCGGCAATTACCTGCTGTCGCTCACTATCCGGACGAACGGCCAACTCTATGGTTCCGCCACGGTCACGAATTTCAACGTTCCGGCTGCCGTGCCGCCGCCCGGATCGGGCTACGTCCGGGTGGCGCCGAGCCAACAGTATTTTGAGACCGGTGACGGTCGGGCGCTGCGGTTGATTGGCGAGAATGTTTCGTGGTATTTGGGCCCGGGTACTTACAACTACGATGCCTGGTTCGCTGCGCTGCACGGTGCCGGGGAGAATTTCGCCCGGGTCCACGCCACGCCCTGGGCATTCGGGATTGAAACCGACACCAACTCGCTGGTGCACTACCGCCTCGACCGCGCCTGGCAGTTCGATTACGTGCTGCAGCTTGCCGAACAGATGGACCTCTACCTCATGTTTTGCATCGAATTCCACCTGATGCTGCAACCGGTTTCGGATTACTGGGGCAACGATAATTACTGGCAGACCAATCCCTACAACGCGACCAATGGCGGCCCGTGCGTCAATCAAAACGCGTTTTTCACCAACGCCATCGCCCGGGCGACCTTCCAAAAAAGATTGCGTTATCTGATCGCCCGCTACGGGTACAGCCCCCGGCTGCTGGCCTGGCAATTCTGGAGCGAAGTGGATAACGAGTACACCTGGGTAAATGCCGCGGACGTGGCGGCCTGGCATGGGCTGATGGGCGGCTGGATGCATACCAACGATCCGTTCGAGCATTTGGTTTCCACCAGCCTGACCGGCGGCAGCGACCGGTCGGAGATTTGGACCCTCCCGCAACTGGATTTTGCGTGTTACCATTGCTACTCCGAGCCGTTCCCGGCCGCACGCTTGAACTCGCTGGCCCAGTCGTTTCAGCAGCGTTACCACAAGCCGTTGATTATTGACGAGTTCGGCACGAGCTGGATGAGTTGGAATCACACGAACGATCTGTACCTGCGCGGATTCCGGCAAGGGCTCTGGGGTGGCGCGCTGGGCGGTTCGGCGGGCGCCGCGATTTCATTCTGGTGGGAAGAGATTGACGCCGAGAACGATTATTCCGTCTTCACCGCCCTGGGAAAGGTCCTGAATCGGACCGGTTGGGGGAGCGGCGTTTGGACCAATATTTATTTTCAAACTTCCGGCGCGCCGCCCACCACGGTGGGAAACCCAATTCCGGACGGCCAACCGTTCAATATCACGCTGGTGCCCGGCGGCGCCTGGGGAGCGATGGTGTCGGGGCAACTGGCGGTGCCCGGCGCCGAGGCGGCGCATTATGCCGGCAGCACCTTAAACAGTTTCATTCTGGGTTCCTGGTTTCCGTCATTGGCGGAGCCATTTGCGTTGAGCGCTTGGTTCACCAACGATGCGCGGATCATACTGCACCTGAACTCGGTTTCCGTAAGTGCCGGACTGGGCGTGCGGGTGGATGGCGCCACGGTCTGGTCCACCAACCTGCCGAACCTCGACGGCCTGAACGACGTGAACAACGAGTATAATCTCGACCTCGCCGTGCCGCTGCCGGCCGGGAAGCACTTGATCGAAGTCACGAACCCGGCCCCCGGCTGGTCTTACCTCGATTGGGTGCGGCTTGAGCAGGTGCTGCCGGCCACTTACGCCGGGAGCTGGCGGCCATCGCCGGACGCCATCGGCTTACAGGGGCCGCGTGAATCCCTGCTGTATGTGATCGCTCCGGGCGTTGCGTTCTCCGGGATTGATACCAATCCGGTGCCCCCGCTTCAGCACGGGCAAACGTTGACTTTGAGCAACTGGCCGTCGGGCCGCTTTTGGGCCGAGTGGTATGACCCGGCGACGGCCTCGCCGGTTGGCACCAATCAGGCAACGACGACGAACGGCAGCCTCACGCTGTCCCTCCCGGATTTTCGCGAGGATTTGGCGGGGATTGTTTACCCGCCGCCGAAATTGACCGCCACGGGCATTGATGACAACGCCGCTTTCCAATTCCGGCTGGATTCCGAAACCGGCGGCCAGTATCTCATCGAGCAATCCACCGATCTGTTCCTCTGGACTTCGTTCCTCGCCGTCAGCAACAGTCAGGGGGTAATAGTGTTGGCGGACCCGTCGGCGGCAACCGCCCCTTATCGGTTTTATCGGGCCAAGCGAAATCCCTGACCTGCGCCGGTGCGTATCTTTGGGTGGCGATATGGCTGGGTGATTGAAAGATTTGAGTTGCATAAATCCAGCAATTGATTAATCCATCCCCCGATACCATATGGGATCACTCAAAAAACGCCGCAAGGCAAAAATCAATCGTCACAAACGCCGCAAGAAGCTGCGCTTGAACCGTCACAAGAAGCGCACCTGGCAGAAGTAATTCCGCCCCGTGCCCGGTGATTCATCCGTTCGCGTGCGGTAGCTCACCGCGTCGCCGCGAACGGTCTTTGTTTCAATCCGGCGGCGAGGGCGATTCATGGAACACCGTTTTACCAAGCATTATACCCGTGAGGAGGCGCGAGCCCTGCTGCCGCAAATCCGGAAGTGGCTGGATTTACTCAACCGACTGCGCAAAGACCTGGACCGCTATGACAAGCGCCTGAGCGGCCTGGCCGGGCAGGGGCACGACATCGGCGGAGACACGGTGAACAATTGGATTCGCACGCTGGCCGACACCCAGGAGGTCCTCGTGGAGTTCCAGCGCCGGGAAATTTTCATCAAGGATCTTGAGCGCGGCCTGATCGATTTTCCGTCCATCATCGGCGGACGGGAAGTGTTCCTCTGCTGGGAGCAGGACGAGGACGATATCGAATTCTGGCACGACTTGGATACCGGGTTCGGCGGCCGGGAACGGCTGTAAAGCTCGACTCGCCGGGCGAGCGGCCGGTTTAGTTGGCGGGCAGCACCCGACCGGTGTGGCGCGGGTTGGCGCGGAACATCGGCCAGGAACTTTTCGCCGCCGGGGCCAGCGGGTTGGGTGAATTGATGGCGTATAAATAAGGGCCGGCGGCCACAAAGACGGTGCCGTCAGCGCCGATGACCGGTGAAGCGACAAGGCGGTCGGCTTCCTCGATATGCCACAATTCCTTGCCGTCGGATTGGAGGGCCAGCAGCGAGCGATAATGCACGGAAACGTAAATCAGGCCATTGGCGGCAACGGCAGGGGAAGCTCCGATCGGAAGCGCCGAATACGATTCCCATCGTTTCCTCCCGCTTGGATCCACCGATATGTGATAATGGCCGATTGACAGATAAATATTCCCGTTTTCATCCAGCGCCGGCGAAGCCTCCGTGGTTCCGCCGGTGTGAAGGCGCCACAACTCCGAGCCGTCCGGCTGCAGGGCATAGAAATTGCCATCCGTTGAGGAGAAATAAATCGTCCCGTCCCGACCGATGGCCGGCGACGAGATGATGGGAGCACCGGTCGGGAACGACCAGCGGACGGTCCCATCCGGCTTCAGGGCATAAAAGCGCTTGTCGTGTGAGCCGAAATAAATCGTCCCATCGAGCCCGATGGCCGGGGATGACACCACGATGTTGCTGGTGGCAAAAATCCATTTCCGGGTGCCATCCGGATTCAGCGCGTAAAAGTTGTTGTCCCACGAGCCAAAATAAACCGTTCCATCCGTTCCAATCGCCGGTGATGAATCCACCCAGGCGCCGGTCGGGAACACCCACTTGAGCTTGCCCCCGGGCGTGAGCGCGTAGAGTTTCCGGTCGCGCGCCCCGAAATAGACCGTCCCGTCATCCGCAATGGCCGGCGAGGATTTGATCTCGGAGTTGATGGAGAAGGTCCACTTGAGCCGGCCATCGGGGGTGACCGCCCGCATTTGGCCGTCGAAGTTTCCTTGGTAAATCGTCCCGTCAGTCGCCAAAGCTGGCGTTGAATCGGCGTTATACAAGGCGATGCGCAATTTCCACAGATTGGTGGGTGTGGATTGCGCACGCCCGGCGGGCGGAGCGAATGAAAAACATACACCAAAAACCAAACCGGCCAGATACGGGACGATGGAACGCTTCATTCCCGCCAGTAAAGCCGCAAACCGGGTATCCGGCAAATTCAAATCGCGCCGCCGCACTTGCATCCGTGCCTGACCCGCACTACCTTGCGCCCGCCTATGGAAAAAGTCGTCATCATCGGTTCCGGTTGCGCCGGCTGGACGGCGGCGCTGTATACCGCGCGCGCCAACCTCGCGCCGCTCGTCCTCACCGGCAAACAGCCCGGAGGCCTCCTCACCACCACCAGCATCGTCGAAAATTTTCCCGGCTTCCCCGAGGGCGTGGACGGCTACGAACTGATGACGCGGATGCAGAAGCAGGCCGAACGATTCGGCGCCCGCGCCAGCTTCGGATTGGTGGAGAAAGTGGATTTTTCGAGGCGGCCCTTCGCGCTCACTGTGGACGGGGAAAAGGTGGAGGCCGAAACCGTCATCATCGCCACCGGCGCCAGCCACAAGCACCTGGGCGTGCCCGGCGAAGATTTGCTGGAGACCAAGGGGGTGACCTACTGCGCCACCTGCGACGGCGCGCTGCCGGTTTTTCGCAACCAGCCGCTGGTTGTCGTGGGCGGCGGCGATTCCGCCTGCGAGGAGGCGCTCTACCTGACACGGTTCGGCTCGGTCATCCATCTCGTGCACCGGCGCGACCAGTTGCGCGCATCCAAAATCATGGCCGAACGCACGCTGTCGAATCCCAAAATCAAACCCGTCTGGGACTCCGTCGTCACTGAAGTGCTCGATGTGAAACAGGACAAGGTGACCGGCGTGAAGTTGAAAAATCTCAAGACCGGCAAGGAAACGATTTTGCATTGTGCGGGCGTGTTTGTGGCCATCGGGTACGGGCCGAACACGGACATTTTCAAGGACCAGATCGAGCTGGGCGAGAACGGCTACGTCATTCAGAAGCAGGGCACGATGACGAGCGTGCCTGGCGTGTTTGTGGCCGGCGACTGCGCAGATTCGGTTTATCGCCAGGCCATAACCGCGGCGGGCGCGGGCTGCGCGGCAGCCATTGACGCTGAACGGTTTCACGCGGCGCAGAATCAATAAGCCCGGCCAAAAAAGGGAGCGCGTTTGGCAATTCCGTTCCGCAATTCCGCATTGACCCGGCGGGTTTTGCGGCTACACTGCAATTTCGGTTTTGCACAACTTTGATCATTTACAAAACGGACTGATAAAACTATGGCAGTGAAAGTTGCAATCAATGGGTTCGGCCGCATTGGACGCCTGGTCTTCCGGGCGCTGGTCGAACAAGGACTGGTGGGCAAGGACATCGACGTCGTCGCCGTCGGCGATATCGTCCCGGCGGACAACCTCGCGTACCTGCTTAAATACGATTCCATCCAGGGCCGCTTCAAAGGCGAAGTCGGCTCCAAGAAATCCGCCGCCGACAAGCCCGACGACGACATCCTGGTCGTCAACGGCAAGGAAATGAAGGTCGTCAGCGCCAAGTCCCCGGCTGAATTGCCGTGGAAGGCGCTGGGCGTGGAACTGGTCATCGAAGGTACCGGCCTGTTCACCGACGTCGAGAAGGCCAAAGGCCACCTGACCGCCGGCGCCAAAAAAGTCATCATCACGGCCCCGGCCAAGGGCGATTGCCTGACCTTGGTCATGGGCGTGAACGATGGTAAATACGATCCCAAGCAGCATCACATCGTTTCGAATGCTTCCTGCACGACGAACTGCCTGGCGCCGATCACCTACGTCCTGCTCAAGGAAGGCTTCGGCGTGGAAGAGGGTCTGATGACCACCATCCACAGCTACACCGCCACGCAAAAGACCGTGGATGGCCCGAGCAAGAAAGACTGGAAAGGCGGCCGCACCGCGGCGCAGAATTTGATTCCGTCCACCACCGGCGCGGCCAAGGCCGTGGGCTTGGTGCTGCCCGAAGTGAAGGGCAAGCTCACCGGCATGGCGTTCCGCGTGCCGACGCCGACGGTGTCCGTCGTGGATCTGACCGTGCGCACGGTCAAGGAAACCAGCTACGCCGAAATCAGCGCCGCGATGAAGAAGGCCAGCGAGACCTATCTCAAGGGCATTCTCGGCTACACTGAGGACGAAGTGGTCAGCTCGGACTTCATCCATTGCGAACTGTCGTCCATCTTCGACCAGGGCGCGGGCATTGAACTGAACAAGCGCTTCTTCAAGCTCGTGAGCTGGTACGACAACGAATGGGGCTACAGTTGCCGCGTGGGCGACCTCGTCAAGCTGATGATCAAAAAGGGTATTTAAACCCAGGACTTAGTCATTTAACCGCGGTTGAAGTTTTCACAGCGGCGATCGGGCAACCGGTCGCCGTTTTTTGTGCCTGCTCGCGGAGCGAGATTTAACGGCAGCTGCGGAATTCAACCGTCGCTCTGCGATGGGCGAAGGATAGATTGCGCCTCGGATTCATGAAACCCTCTGGACAACGGGGAAAGCCTGAAATAGGTTGCGGGTGATGCGGAAAATGGAACCGCACGTTGGCAGCTCAATAGCAGGTCAAGCATCGGTTGCGTTTATGTGGCAAAGCTACATCTTTGGGATGCACTGGAAGCACGACGGCAAGATGTATTACGACGAGTTGCCGGCGGAGTCAAAGGAGGCGGCGGCTGAGTATTTCATCGACCACATGCGCGACGATGTCATGCTGGTTTGCGTAGAATTGGTTGGGCCAAACGAGGGTGGTGTTCGAGAGCCAGCCCGTTCACCTGTTTCACCCTTTGACCCTTTGAAGGCGCGTCGAAGAACAGACAAGGACGAGGATGCGAGATGATGACGTTGCCTGACAAATCACGTCGGATATCGGTAGTGTCCGAATTCGGTGCAGCGTTGAACCTCCGGCTCAACTATCGAGCCAGAGGCACGACTCTACAACAACTGAATCAGAACAGCACACGGACATCAGGCGCTGAGCGTTTGCGCCGTCGTTCAGAAGCTATGGCGAGACACGTAGATTTGGACGGCGCGGGAGATGGGCTTCCCAAGCCTGCCACGATATGGTACCCCCAACACATGAATGTTCGCTTCACGAATCGTGATCGGCTGTTCCCCGGCTTCGTCGCGGCATCATTTCTCGCGCCTGTGCCCCGTATGTGTTGACCAAGTTATTCAGCCTGCGGCGAGGCGGGCGATGAACCAACAAAAGCCACAGAAACCTGCGCCACCAATGATGGAGTATTGGTTTGTCATTGGAATTGCCCTCTCTGCCAGCGGGATGTTCTACAATCTTCTGTTTATCGCCGTTTTGTATTTGCTTTTTAGACACCAACGACCCGATGCGGCTTTCGAGCTTTTGACTGTGACAAGTCTTTTAGTCGGGATGGCGCTTTCGGATATTTTCAAGATGGCTCTGAGTCCCGAGCTAAATAGCGTGCATCGTTATTGGGAACCCGCTGGTGTTATCGCTGCGACGTTAGCTTTATTCTACACTGAAAAGCGAGGTTGGAGCTGGCTGCTGATCTCGTATTCTGCGGTCATGGTGGCTTTCAAGATTTGGGCGGCGGCCAAGCATTTACCCAGAGGTGTTCGGCCACAGTTTCAGATTGTACATGCGGGAATCTTTTTTTTGGTCTTATGGTTACTTGCAATCTGGTTGCGCAAGCGAACACCGTTGCCCTCCACGTATCCTGAGACGAATAGTTCAGAAAAGGAAAACGCCTCTCATCAGGGTCCATCCGTCAAGCGTTGAGCATCATCCTGCGTCCTGCCTTACTTGATTGGCGGAGCGTTGGTCGCCGGTTGATTGGCCGCGCTTAATTTCTTTTCCACCTCATTTAACCAGTAAGCGTTCTCGTCGCCGGGCGCGAGCTGGTTCAATTGCAGCAAGGTTTCGCGGGCTGCCGGGTAATTGCCCGTCTGCCAGTATAATTTGAAACTGAGCTGTAACACGGCCGCGTTCGTGGAGGTGAGCGATGCGGCTTTATCCAGCGCAGACTGCGCCAACATCACTTGATTGGCTGCCAGGGCCGCCCGGGAAAGGTTCAGCCAGTGGTCCAGGTTTTGGGGCCGGCCCTCCGCCGCCTGTTTGAGCAGAGGCAGGGCTTTTTCCGGTTCGCCGGCGGCGGCCAGGCTGACGCCGTAGGTGGAGAGAATGTCCTGGTTGGTCGGGAAAAGTTGATTGGCTTGGGCCAGGATGGCAACCGCATATCGGCCGGCTGCGGGGTCGGCGGATTCGGAGACGGCCATTTTTTTGCCGGCTTTGTCCGGAGCCAAAAATTGTTGGACGCTGGGCAGGTGCAGGATGGCGCTGACGGCATTGTTTTCCACCCGTTGAGTTTTGGGACCTTCCTGCGCGCTGCGGACGAACAGCGTGACCGGGTCGCGCCAGATCCACGACCGGTTCCACGCCGTGATTCCCCACAGGGAAACGAGCAGAAAGGCCGCGAGCCGGACGCGGGACGGGCGCGGTGCAACGGCGGCAATGGCGGCCAATCCCATCAGCCAGCCGATGAGCGGCAGATAAAGAAACCGCTCCGCCATGTACTGCATCATCGGCACGAGATTGGAGACCGGCAGCAGGAACAGTCCCGCCCAAAGCAGGCCGAACCCGAGCAAAGCCAGTTTTGGATTGCGCGCAGCAGCGAACCCAATTGCGACCAGCACGGCCAGCAACGCCAAACCACCCAAGACCGCGCCGGACCAGAACGCGCAACGGCCGGGCAGGTAGCTGTAATCAATGAAAAACGGCGGCACGCCCCAGAGCAGCCGGAAATATTTCAGCACGACGGGCAGCATGTCCAAGAGGGTCTGGCCGTAACTCCCGGAAATGGGCGCAGTCTGACTGCTCCGCCCGATGACCCAGTGCCGGTGCGCCAGGTAAACCGCTGCGATGACGAAAAATGGAACAGTCCAGCGCAGACTTTCCTTCCACGGCAACTGCTGGACTTTTCGAAAGCACACAAAGGCGACGGCGGCAAACGGCACGGCAGATTCCTTGGAATAAACGGCCAGCGCGAAAAAGGCCAGCGCCCGCCAGCGCGCTCCGCGGTTTCCCGGCGGTTGAACCAGTTCCCGCAACGATGCCAGGGTGAAAAACGCGGCGAGGATGTCGTCGAGCGATTTGGCCCAGCAAACCACCTCGGAAACGACCGGATGCACGGCAAACGCCAGCGCGACCCAAAACGACCACAGCCGGCTTTCTTCCAGCTTGGGATTTCCTGCCAGACGCGGGAGCAGGGCCGTCAACACTGCAAACAGCATCATGACAGTGCCGGCATGCCAGAGCACATTCGCCAGGTGATAAATCCACGGCGGGGGAATTTCGCGGCCGGCCAGCGAATGGAGCAGGGCATAGTGCGCCGTGCGAATCGGCCGGAACACCCGGAAATCGTCGGGCAATGTCGCCTGGGCATCCAGACGATAGAACATTTCCGGGATATGGCTCAGCGAGCGGACGCTCGGCAGGTCGCGGATGAAGTATTCGTCGTCCCAAACGAAATCGAACCAAATTGTTTGTCCCCAGACCAGCAGGACCGCGAGTCCCAGCAGGACATACGGCGGCCATGAGCGGGCGAGAAAACGGTTCATGAATTTGCCGGAAGAGTTTTAGCCGACCAACCTGCGCGATGCAACTCCAGGGCAGGGGTTTTGGTGTGTTCCAATTTGCTTGTAGATGAGCCTGTGGCTCGACATCGGCGCGCAGCGCCGACACTACAGCAACCCAATCAGGATACCGTCAGCTTTCAATGTCCCGGCCTGGTCTGGGGTTCCGGCTCAATCACCTTGTGCTTTTCCAGCTTCTCCAGCTTGGGCGCGATCACCACCTGGCAGTAACCGTAATTGGTGTTGTTGTCGTAAAACTGCTGGTGGTAGCCCTCGGCCGTGTAGAATTTGGTGAACGGCGCGATTTCAGTGACGATGGGGTGCTTGAAATTTTTCTGCGCCTCGGCCTTGGATTTTTCGGCCTCCGCCTTTTGCGCGTCGCTGTGGTAAAGGATGACGGAGCGATACTGCGTGCCCGTGTCGGCGCCCTGCTGGTTCAGCGTGGTCGGGTCATGCGCCTGCCAGAAGACGTCGAGCAGTTTCGCGTAGGAAATTTTGGTCGGATCAAATTCAATCTGGGTGACTTCGGCATGGCCGGTGGCGCCGGTGCAGACCTGTTCGTAGGTGGGGTTGGCGGTGCGCCCGCCGGCGAAGCCGCTGGTGACGGACTTGACGCCAGGCAACCGCTCGAACACGGCTTCCATGCACCAGAAACAGCCGCCGCCAAAAGTAGCCAGTTCGGTTTGGTTGGTATTCATGGTGTTGGTCGGTTGCGCCGGCGCGTTCCAGGTCAACCCGACTGCGGCCAGCAGCAAATGGATTGTTTGTTTCATTTATAAATCGGGCAGCGAATCAAACGGTAATTTCTAACGGCGCAGCAGCGCGGTCCTACCACAACCAAATCCGGTAGCGCCGAGGTGCCCCTTCGCCGGTGGCACCCAGCACCCCTTTCATTAACACCCGGCTTGAGCCGGGTGGTGAAGGTCGGCGAACCATTCAGCCGTTTCAACGGCTTGCGGATGTGGAAGAAACCGTTGAAACGGTTTTGACATTCGACATTGACCATCACCGGGCTGAAGCCCGGTGTTAATGCCATGGCTTTACTCATTTATGCGAGATTCAAAATCACTCCTTTTTTCAACCGGCCAACTTGCCACACAAGTCCCGATCCTCAACGGCCATCATCTCGGGGGGCTCGTGGAACTTGCCCTTCCGGGATCACTCCTTTTCCGGCCGGTCCAGAGCTTCTCCCGGCGGCAGGTCGGCATACTTCGCAAAGTGCTCCGGGCGCAGCGGCTCGGAAATCACATGCTCGCCGCCCAGCCATTTGCCGAGATCAATCAACTTGCACCGGTGCGAGCAAAACGGGCCATAATTCCCGGCAAACCAGTCGCCCCGCTTTTTGCACGTTGGACAGACGACGCTTGCGCGGCGTTCACTCATTTCGGCTGATTGGCAATCAATATCTTGTTGGCCGACAGAAGTGAAATGTAATCCGAGAGTATCCGCTTGGTTTCGTCCAGCATGGGATCAATGGCAGGCGTATTTGCGGTCGTTGTCGTCAAGCTCATGGGGGTGGTCCCGATTGGAATCATGGCGCGGTCGTTGGCAGCCGGCGCGGATGCCGCTCCGGCCGGCGCATGGTCTGCCGTGACGACATTGGTTTCACCCAGCGGCGGAGGCAGGCCGGGTTCGCCGGCCAGTTTGACCGTCAGATTGTAAATTTTCACGTCCGGGGCTTTGCGCGCGGCGCGCTCGGCGTCGCGCGCCTTTTGCCGGGCGTCATTCTCCTGCCGTTCTTCCAGCCGCTTGTGTTCGTTGAGCGATGCGGTCTTGTCGCTCTGACGTTTGAGGTAATCATCGATGTCCTGGTGGACGTATGCAAAATCCTGGTTGGTGGCCAGCCGCTCCGCCGAGCGCGAGCGCAGGTCGGCCAGGTACGGCTGGACGAGATCCAGTTTGGTGTAATTCACATTGGTGATGACATCCCACGGCAGCGGGTTTTCCAGCGCTGACTCGCCGAATTGGGTCGAGTAACTCAGCACATCCGGCAGCACGATGTCCGGCATGACCCCTTTCAGTTGGGTCGAGGCGCCGCTGATGCGGTAGAATTTGCGGATGGTGATTTTCACGGTGCCGGGATCGTTGGTGACGGCGGGCGTGGGCCAGACCCAGGGCCGCAGCGGATTCAAGTTCTGCACCGTGCCCTTGCCGAAGGTGGAAACGTCTCCTACGACCAGCGCGCGCCCGTAATCCTGCAGGGCCGCAGCGGCGATTTCCGACGCCGAGGCGCTGAACCGGTTAACCAGCACGACGAGCGGGCCATCGTAAAGTTGGGAACCGTCGGGGTCGCTGTCCACGTTCACCGTTCCGTCCGGCGACCGGGCGAGGACCACCGGGCCGTTCTTGATGAACAATCCGGTGAACCGGACGGCCTCCTCGAGCGATCCACCGGGATTGCTGCGCAAATCCAGAATGATGCCGGAAACGTTTTCGGCCTTGAGTTTCCGGATGAGGCGCGCCACGTCGGCCGTGGTGCTCTTGGCCGCCGGGTGGTCGCTGTTGCCGGGCAGATCAATGGTCGCATAAAACGACGGCAAATCGATGATGCCGATGCGATTGGTGCCGCCGCGGGCATCCGTCCACTCAATCAGCTGAGCCTTTGCTTCCTGATCCTCGAGTTTGATTTCATCGCGGACCAGCGTTACCTCGCGGCGGGCCGCCCGATCCTCCGCCGGACTGATCATCAGCCGCACCTGGGAACCTTTGGAGCCGCGAATAAGCTGGACGACCCGGCCCAGCTCCATGTCCACGACATCCACAAACGGCTGGCCGCCCTGGGCCACGGCGACGATGCGGTCCTTTTCGTGAAGCTGTTTGCTCTTCTCCGCCGGGCCGCCGGGGACGAGGGAGCTGATGGTGCAATAGCCGTCGTCCTCGGTCAGTTGCGCGCCGATGCCAAAGAGCGACAGGCTCATGCTGATGGAGAAATCCTGCGCGTGCTCGGGGTTGAAATAATCCGAGTGCGGGTCGTAGGCGTGGGCGAGCGCATTGAGATAGGCCTGCAGCACATCCGTGCTGTTCCAGTTTGTGGCCTGGTGGAGGTTCCAGCGGTAATGCCGCGCCAGCGAATCGCGGATATCAATCGCGTTCGTTTTGGACAGAGGAATGATCACCGCGCTGTTGGTCGGCGAAATCTCCCGGCTGAGTTTCTCCTGCAAGTACTCGTAGCGCAGGCGGAGCGACCAGAGTTGCCGGGCCTCGTCGAGGTCGCGCGGCCAGGGTGCGTGGCGCCGGTCGAGCACGACCTGTTCGTCGGTGTTGAACTTGAATTTGTCCTCGCTCAGCAGTTCGTTCACGTAATCGGCGTGCTGGCGAATCCGCTCCAGGTAGCGCTGGTAGATGACGTAGGCCGGGGCGAGGTTGGTGCCCAGGGTGAGCACGGCCAGGTTCGTCCGGTAGGGTGCAAACTCGTCCAGATCGGATTGCAGGAAGTTTTCATGCCGCGGGTCCAGGCTGTCGAGGTACGCATCAAAAAACTTCTCGGAAATTTCTGTGACGAAGGG
>Ga0335069_10002430_pt1 | contig 28716 bp, 21 predicted proteins | sample Lox_Sample_11_FD_206714 | JGI IMG/M metagenome (GOLD analysis project Ga0335069, IMG submission 206714) | Soil microbial communities from Loxahatchee National Wildlife Refuge, Florida, United States - Lox_Sample_1.1 | ecosystem: Environmental > Terrestrial > Soil > Wetlands | place: USA...
TCAGAATGTCGTCGGCCAGGATCTCGGCGAAGTCGGCCCAGTCTCGGGCCGCAAAGCACGCCAGGAGGCGCTTTATTATTCGGCTTGCAGCGTTTTCCAGCCGCCGCGTCTTTGGTTGCTGTCCCTCGATGCGTGCATGCAAAGCGTCGAGTTCCGCGAGCGCGGCGTCGAGGTCTTCGACGTCGAACCACACCTGCGTCGCGACTCGCCCCTCTTCGTTGATGGCGTATAGCTGAAGAAGCTCGTCGCGCGGCGGTCCAGGACTCCCGTCGAGACTGGTCGTAATTAAGCGAGACAAAGCCAGCCGGTCGCCTCGTGCCGCGACCATGACGTGGTCGATCCGGATGTTGCCCGTCTCGAGCTCGCGCCTCAACCCACGTCGTACCGCGTCGGATAACAAGGTCAAGCCAACAACCTTCCGGCGACTCTCAATCGAGACATCGGTTGCGAACAACTGCTCAAACTCGTCCCAGGCTCTCCGATGAACAGCAGCCATCACGCGTTCGCCGACTCGCACGGCCGCGTTGTCCGGCACGACGGCGGGCGCTTCAGGTTGCGCCGCGGCGGGAGGCGCGACGGGCTGACCGAGTACGCTCCGCGCCCTTTCGGCAAGTGCGGCAGCGCCTTTGCGTTCGTACAGTGCGACCGCCCGCTGGGCCGCTGCTCGCGCTCCTGCGGCGTCGCCGGCGGCGCCCAAAACCGTTGCGAGTGTCACACATGCGTCGGCGTGATCGACCAGGGCGTCGGTGCGCTCGGCCAGGCTCACGGCCGCCTCGGCGACCAACCGCGCCTCGGCGTGATCACCCTGGCGTGACAGCAGCCGCGCGCGAAGCGTGCGCCAGGCGATCGACGCCTTCAGTGCATTTCCGGCGAGACATTCGCTCTCCGTGCATAATTCGTCGGCCTCGGCGTCTCGACCGATTGCAAGACACGCGCGACCCAGCAATGCGGCCGTCTCGGCGGTATCCGCGTCGAGACCCATGCGGCGAAAGCCATTGTAGGCCTTGCGTAAATAGGCTTCGGCCGCTGCGGGATCGTCGACGACGAGCTCGACGATGCCGGCGAACTGTTCCACCTCCATAAGCGCATGGCGCAGGCCGAGCTCGGTGACCGTGCGCCGGGCCGATTCGATCATTCGTCGGGCGGCCTCGGCGCGTCCGCGGAAGGCCTCCAGCACGGCCTGGCACCGCGTCGATGTGGCCTCGACCGCCGGCGAGTCCGTCGTGATCCGCAGCAGCCGCACTACGTCAAGGCATCGCCCGCCCGCGCGCGGAACGGGATTGGGGCCCCACAGTGCCGCGAGCGGAGCGCCGGCCAAGACCGCGTTCACCCGACGGTGCTCACGCGCGCGTCGGGCTGCGGTCAGAGCGTTGTCCAGGGCGGCTTCGCAGTCGCCGATTCGCCCGAGGCGCGCCAGGCACCCGGCCCTAACCGTGTGGGCCTTGGCTTCGCCTGCGGCGTCGTCCAATTCGGCCAGCTTGTCGGCCGCCGCTCTCAGCGCGGCTTCGGCCTCGTCCAGTCGCTCGGGGTGGATCAGCATCGACAGCTGGCCGTCGAAGCAGGTTGCCCACGCCGCGAGTCGGGCGGAATCGACCGTCGCTGCTAGTAATTCGGACACCGCACCGGCGGCCGAGGTCACGTCTCCGGCCGCCAGCAGCGCCTCGCACCGCGCGATCAATAACTCGGCGACCTGGTCGTCACGATCGGGCAGCTCGTCGTCGATCTCCTCCAGAGCATGCAGGGCGTGGTCGTACAGGTCGGCCGCGCCTTCGTAAGCGAGGCGGGCCATCGCCTGGTCGGCCGCGCGCCGGCAGTACTCGACGGCCTTGGCCGCATTTCCCGCCCATGCGCATTCGAAGTAGTGGTAAGCCAATTCGGCAAGCAGCTCGTCGTCGGCGCCGGGCTCGTTCTCCAATGTGGTGGCGATGCGCTGGTGTAGCCGCATGCGCCGCACCGACGGCAGCTCGGCAAGCAGTGACTGCCGGACGAGGGCGTGGTTGAACCGGTAACGACCCCCGGGCTCTTCGATGACGATGCCGGCCTTGCCCGCCTCGTCGAACGCGTCCACCAGATCGTCGCCGACCACGCGTTCCACCAGCTCTAGGGCAAACCGGCTTCCGACGACCGCGGCCGCGGCCAGAGCCTTATTGGTCTGCGGTGCAAGCCGCGACAACCGACGGCTCACCGCCTCGCGAACCCCCTGCGGCAGCGTGCTCTGGTCCCACCGCCCGCCGCTTTCATCCACGTGGCGCAGCGCCTCGATCAGAAAGAACGGGTTGCCGCCGGTAACCGACGCCAACGCGCGGGCCAGTTCCTCGTCGTCGTAGCCCGCCTCGGTGACGTAGGCGGTCACGTCGTCCTCGTCGAGGCCGCTGAGCTGAAGGCGGTTGGCGGTGCCGTCGCGGTGCAGATCGGCCAGCATCGCCGAAAGCGGGTGCGAGCGGTCGAGGTCGGTGCTGCGGTAGGTGCCGATGATCTGTACGCGAGCCTGTTCGCCGAAACGCAGCAGGTGCCGCAACAACAGCAGCGTCGGCTTGGCTGCCCAGTGCAGGTCATCGAGGATGAGCGCCACGGGCGCATAAGAAGATGCCACCCCGAGCAGGGCAACGACGGCGTCGAAAAGTGCGTAGCGCTCGGTGTCGGGGTCGGCGCGGGTCGGCGCCGCCAGATCGGGCAGGACATCGGTCAGTCCGGGAACGAGGGGGAGCAGCGCCTCGAACCCGCGCAACCCCCGAAGCCGGCTGGCACCCAGGCAGGGCACCAGGTAGCGCAAGGCTTCGGCGAACGGCTGGTACGGGGCACCGAGGTCCTCGTCGCACCGGCCGTAAATGACCAGGGCGCCTTGTTCGTACACCAGCCGCGACCATTCGCCGGCCAGGCGTGTCTTGCCCACCCCGGGTTCGCCGGCGATCAGCACCGCGTTGGTGCCCCCGGCGAGTGCGGTCTGCCATGCCGAAAACAGCCGCTCCAGCTCGGGCCTGCGCCCGACGAACGGCCCGGGGCCGATCAGCACCGCGGGCAGGGCCGGGCGTTTCAGTGGCGCATCGGTGGGGGCCGGCTCATCACGGTCGTCGGCGGTTTCCAGCCGGAGTTCGAAGACGTGCTCGGGGCGCGCGAGGTTACGCAGTTCGCGCATCCCCAGGTCGGCGAGCACAACATCGTCGGACAGTGAGTCGATGACCAGCTCAGCGGTTGCCCCCGAGCAAAGAATCTGCCCGCCCGCCGCGAGCGACCGCAGGCGCGCGGCGCGGTTGACCGCCCGGCCGAAGTAGTCGCCGTCGCGGAGCTCGGCCTCGCCGGTGTGTAACGCCACGCGGACCCGCATGGGCTCTCGCAGCACCCACGGCTCGTGGACGATCGCGTCTTGGAGCTCGATGGCCGCGGCGGCGGCCGCCGACGGCCGCTCGAACACCGAGAACGTGGCGTCACCTTCACCGCGCGTCTTGATCAGCCGCCCGCCGCGTGAAGTGACCACCTGTTCGACGAGCTCGTCATGGCGTGCCAGCGCCACGGCCATGGCGCCGGCGTCCGCCTCCCAGGCGGCCGTCGACCCCTTGATGTCGGTCAGCAGGAAGGTCACCGCGCGAGTGATCGTCGCAATCTGTTGTGCAGCAGGCACTTCCAACGCGCCGTCCTGTGCGACGATTGCGGCCTCCAGCCGGCGGAGCTCCGGTCCGGGGTCAACCCCAAGCTCCTCGACGAGCAGCGCCCGCGCCCGTTGGTAAGCGCCGAGGGCCTCGCCCTGCCGGCCGGCGCGGTAGAGGGCGAGCATCAGCTGACCCCAGCGCCTTTCGCGTAGCGGGGCCTCGGCCACGGCGGCCTCGAGCTCACCGATGATCTCGGCGGCGCGGCCCGTCGCCAGCAGGGCATCGGCTCGATCCTCCACCAGCGCGGCATGGCCCTCGATCCACCGCGTCTTCTCGGACGTGCCCCGCCGTCCGTCGGGCAGCTCGGGGATGCCGCGCCACAGCGCAAGTGCCTCCTCGAAGCGGGCCACGGCTTCACTCGTGTCGCCGGCGGCGGCCGCATCGCGTCCCAGCCGTGCGGCCGACTTGTAGCGCGAGGCGTCGACCCGGGTCTCGGCCAAACTCCAGCCCGTGCCGTCGGTCAGGACGAAGCCGTCGCCGAGGGTGCGGCGCAGCGAGGAGATGTGGGTTTGCAGGGCCTTGGCCGCGGTGCGCGGCGGAGCGTCACCCCAGAGCAGCTCGACGAGGGTGTCGGCGGACACGACGGAACCGGCGTGCAGCCCGAGCATCGTGAGGATGGCGCGCGGTTTGGCGCCCGGGATCGTGACGGGCGCGCCATCCTGTCGGACCTGGAGTGGTCCCAAAACGCCCAGTTCCACCGATGGAAGCGTACTCACGTCAGCCATCGTGGGGGGCAGGATTCAAAGCCTGGTCAAGACGGAGTAAAGCCGCCCCGGGCACGGCCCCGCGATCCGCGCGCTTGCGCAGCGGCGGCGCCGCAGACCAGACCCCGGACAGGCGCGCCGCCGCGATAACGACTACCTTCAGCAGTACGCACTTCGTGCGGCCAGCAATACCAGCCAGAGCGCAAGGGGGTTCTCGTGGCCGACACCGACGACACCGCAACTCTGAAATATCCGGGGGGCGAGATCGACCTGCAGATCGTCCACGCCACCGAAGGCGCTGACGGCATTGAGCTGGGGTCGCTGCTGTCGAAGACCGGCTACACCACCTTCGACAACGGCTTCGTCAACACCGCCGCTTGCAAGAGCGCCATCACCTACATCGACGGTGACGCCGGGATTCTGCGCTACCGCGGCTACCCGATCGAGCAGCTCGCCGAGAAGTCGACCTTCATCGAGGTGAGCTACCTGCTGATCTACGGTGAGCTGCCCAACAAAGAGCAGCTGGCCGAATTCACCAAGCGGATCCAGCTGCACACCATGCTGCACGAGGACCTCAAGCGTTTCTTCGACGGCTTCCCGCGCAACGCGCACCCGATGCCTGTGCTGTCCAGCGTGGTCAACGCGCTCAGCGCCTACTACCCGGACGCCCTCGATCCGATGGACAACGTTCAAGTCGAGCTGTCGACCATTCGTTTGCTGGCGAAATTGCCTACCATTGCCGCCTACGCCTACAAGAAGTCCGTCGGCCAGCCGTTCCTGTACCCGGACAACAAGCTGACGCTGGTGGAAAATTTCCTGCGGATGACGTTCGGGCTGCCCGCGGAGCCGTACCACGCCGATCCCGAGGTGGTGCGGGCACTGGACATGCTGCTCATCCTGCACGCCGATCACGAACAGAACTGCTCCACGTCGACGGTTCGGTTGGTGGGTTCGTCGCGAGCCAACCTGTTCACCTCGATCTCCGGCGGCATCAATGCGCTGTGGGGCCCGCTACACGGCGGCGCCAACCAGGCCGTCCTCGAGATGCTCGAGCAGATCCGCCAAAGCGACGACAACGTCAGCGAATTCGTTCGCAAAGTGAAGAACCGCGAAGCCGGCGTCAAACTGATGGGCTTCGGCCACCGCGTCTACAAGAACTACGACCCCCGGGCCCGGATCGTCAAGGAGCAGGCCGACAAGATCCTGGCCAAGCTCGGCGGCGACGACGACCTGCTGGGCATCGCCAAGGAGCTCGAAGAGGCGGCGTTGACCGACGACTACTTCATCGAGCGCAAGCTCTACCCCAACGTCGACTTCTACACCGGCCTGATCTACCGGGCGCTCGGTTTCCCCACCCGGATGTTCACCGTGCTGTTCGCGTTGGGCCGGCTGCCCGGCTGGATCGCGCACTGGCGCGAGATGCACGACGAGGGCGACAGCAAGATCGGCCGTCCACGCCAGATCTACACCGGCTACACCGAGCGCGACTACACCACCATTGATGCGCGCTAGTTTCCCGGCCGAGCAGACGCAAAAGTACCCGTTTCGGCTCTAATTTAGGAGCTTTTACGTCTGCTCGCCGGCGAAGCCAGTACCGCCATGGCGGCGTTGTGGCCGCCGATGCCCGACACCGCCCCGCCGCGGCGAGCACCCGAGCCGCACAACAGGATTCGCTCGTGGGCGGTGGCCACCCCCCATTGCCGCGTCGGGGTGTCCAGCGGCTCGTCGTCTTCGGCGAACGGCCAGGACAAGCCGCCGTGGAAAATGTTGCCCGCTGTCATCGCCAGCGCGCGGTGCAAGTCCAGGGTGGTCGTCGTCTCAATGCACGGCCGGCCGTGTGCATCGGTCCACAAGAGGTCTTGAATAGGTTCAGCCAGAACTGAATTCAGTGACGCCAACACCGATTCGGTCAGCCGGTCATGCAGCGCGCCGGTGTAGGTGCCGTCGAACAGCGAGTGCGGGGTATGCAGGCCGAACACCGTCATCGTGTGAGCGCCCGAGTCGCGCAGCTCCGCCGACAGGATGCTCGGGTCGGTCAGCGAGTGACAGTAGGCTTCGCACGGCAATGGATCCGGCACCTGCCCGGCGGCTGCCCGGGAATACGCTGCGTCCAGTTGTGTCCAGGTCTCGTTGACGTGGAAGGTCCCGGCGAATGCCTGTTCGGGCGTGACGCTGTCGTCGCGCAACCGAGGCAGCCGCCGCAGCACCATGTTGACCTTGACCTGCGCGCCCTGGGTCGGGGTCGCCGGTCGTTCGCCGAGCAGCCCGGCCAGCACCGCCGGTGTGACGCCGGCCAACACGAACCGACCTCGCACCACGTGCTCGTCGTCGCCGCTGCGGTAGCTCACCCGTCCGCTCGGGTCGAGACTGAAAACCTCTGCGCCGGTGACGATTTCGGCTCCGTAACGGACGGCTGCGGTAGCCAGGGCCGAAGTGAGCGCGCCCATGCCGCCCACGGGCACGTCCCAGTCTCCGGTGCCGCCGCCGAGCACGTGATACAGGAAGCAGACGTTCTGCATCAGCGATGCGTCGTCGAGGAGGGCGAAGGTACCGATCAGCGCGTCGGTCGCGATCACACCGCGGACCACGTCATTGTGCACCGCATCGGCGATGGCATACCCGATCGGCTCTTCGATCATGGCCTGCCATGCTGCGGCCGCATGCTGATCGCCGCCTTCCACCACATGGCGGCATGCCTGCTCGCGGGTGCGCAGGGGTTCGAGCAGCGTCGGCCAAAGCCGTTGAGTCACCAACCGGCAGCGTTGGTAGAAGGCGGAAAAACCGCGTTCATCATGGGCGGCGCCGATGGCAGCGAACCTGCCACCGGATGTGCCGATCAGCAGTCCACTGCGGCCCTGGTTGGCAGGGTCGGGCGTGTACGACGAATATGGCCGCCGCGCCAACCGCACGTGGGCGCCCAGTTCGTCGACGATCTGCGGCGGCAGCAAGCTGACCAGATAGGAGTAGCGCGACACCCGAACACCGACGCCCGCGAAGGCTTGCGCCGAGATGGCGGCCCCGCCGACATGCCCCAGCCGTTCCAGCAACCGCACCCGAAGGCCCGCCCGGGCCAGATACGCGGCCGCAACCAGACCGTTGTGACCCCCACCTATGACTACGGCGTCGAAGGCATCGACCGCTGTCGCGTGGTCGTTCAGTTCAGGTAGCCCTCGACCTCGTCGGGCGGACGCACCTCTGCCTCGCGCGGGTCACCACCGCTTTCGCGTAGCGCTCGACGCTGCCGCAGCAGGTCCCAGCACTGGTCGAGTTCCACCTCCAGCTGGCGAAGGCGATCATGCTCCTGCGACGCGCTGATGTCGCCGTGCTGCAGTTGCGCACGCAACGCTTTCTCCTCGGCGACCAGGTCGCGGATGTGTGCCAGGGTGTCCCTGTCGGTGGGTTTTCTGCCGTTGCCCATCGCTCCAGTGTGCCTGACCCCGCGAGGCCAGTACGCACCGCGAACCGCCGAAGGCCAAACCAGCTGTCGCACAGGATATTCGACGACGCCCACCGGTCAGGTCGGGGCGGGGAGGCGTAGCACCAGCCGCGCGCCACCCAGTGGGCTGTTCTCCAGCGCAGCGGTCCCGCCGTGCAGCTTGGCTTGCTGGGCCACCAGCGCCAGACCGAGGCCAGAGCCAGAATGTGAGGCCGTCGACCCGCGGGAAAACCGCTCGAACACCACCTGGCGCTCTTCCTCGGGCACGCCGCCGCCATTGTCGTCCACGGCGATTTCCACCCCGGCGCGCGAGCTGACCGCCGAGAGCCGGACCCGGGTGGCGCCGCCGTGCTTGACCGCATTGGCGATCGCATTGTCGACGGCCAGGCGCAGCCCGGCCGGCAAGCCGACGATGATGCATGTGGGCGACGGCACCAGCGAAACATCGAGGTCGGGATAGATCCGCATGGCGTCGTGGGCGGCGCGGTCGAGCAGCTCGGTGATGTCCACCGGCACGTGATCGTCAGACGTCGACAGTTCGCCCTGGGCCAACCGCTCCAGGGCGGTCAGCGTGGCCTCGATCCGCAACTGGGTGCGGATGACGTCGTTGAGCACCTCTTTGCGCTGATCGTCGGGCATGTCCAGGGTGGCCAGCACCTCAAGGTTGGTGCGCATCGCGGTCAGGGGAGTGCGCAACTCATGCGACGAGACGGCCGCGAAGTCGCGGGCCGACGCCAGCGCCTCCTTGGTCCGATTCTGCTCGTCCCAGATGCGCTGCAGCATGCCGCGCATGGCTTCGGCGATCTCGACGGCTTCGGTGGCGCCGTGCACTTCGACGCGCGGCGCCTCGTCGCCCGCTTCGATCGAGCGGGTCTGCTGCGCAAGCTGTTTGAACGGGCGCACCGCGAAGGCGGCCAGCAGCCACGCGAACACCGCGGCCGCACCGATAGCGAACCCACAGATCAACAGCACCCGCCGGTGCAGATTGTTGGTCTCGGCGATGGTGGTGTCGTACGTGGCCCCCACGGCAAGCGACGTCGGAACCGGCTGCCCCGGGATCTCTACCGTGCGCACCCGGTAGCGCACGCCTTTGACATGGGTGTCGGCGTAGTCGACGTCCAGCTGGGGCAGCGTGACGTCGGAATTGGATTTGACCAGATTTCCGCGGCGCACCGTCATGATGGCGTCATTACCGCTGGGGGAGCGGGGAATCTCGTCAAGACCGCGCGGCAGAAAAGGGATCGCGAAACCCGCGGCTTCGTCGAGGCGCCGATCCAGCCGCTCCTTGCGGTCGTTGGTGATGCCGACCCAGACGACCGTGCCGACGATGAGCACTGGGATCGCTGCGCCGATGACCGTCGCGACCACCACCCGGGCGCGCAGTGACGGCGTACGGGTCAGAATTCGGGACAAAAAGTTCATAGCCATCCGACCTGCTTATTGCATGCGGAGCACGAATCCCACTCCGCGGACCGTGTGCAGCAGCCTCGGGCCGCCGTTGGCCTCCAGCTTGCGCCGCAGGTATCCGATGAACACGTCGACGACGTTGGTGTCGGCGGCGAAGTCGTAGCCCCACACCAGCTCCAGCAGCTGCGCGCGGGACAGCACCGCGGTTTTGTGCTCGGCCAGCACCGCCAGCAGGTCGAACTCCCGCTTGGTCAGGTCGACGTCGACGCCGTTGACCCTGGCCCGCCGGCCGGGGATATCCACCTCCAACGGCCCGACCGTGATGGTCTCCGAGGAGGATGTCGCGGTGGCGCCGCGGCGACGCAGCAACGCCTTCACCCGCGCGACGAGCTCGGCCAACACGAAGGGCTTGACCAAATAATCGTCGGCCCCCGCCTCGAGGCCGGCCACCCGGTCGTCGACCGAGCTGCGCGCGGACAGTACGCAGACCGGGACGTCGTTGTCCATCGCTCGCAGCGCTGTGACGACGCTAACGCCGTCCAGCACGGGCATGTTGATGTCGAGCACGATCGCATCCGGCCGGGTCTCGGTGGCGCTGCGCAGGGCCTCGGCGCCGTCGACCGCCGTCGACACCTCGAATCCGGACAGCCGCAGCCCGCGTTCCAGCGACGCGAGCACATCCGAGTCGTCGTCGACGACCAAGACGCGCGGTGAGCTCGTAGCAGTGTCCATGCCGCCATTTTGCCTGATTGCCGGCCACTGCGGTGCGCGGGACGGCGCGGTGGCTAAATGGTTACGTTTTCGAGGCTGCCCTGCAACTGGCCCGCGGATGCCGCCGTGCCGTCGTTGAATTCGGGTGCCGCGCAGGGCATTCGACGGCTTGGTCCGAGTGCGATACTAGTCCTGTTGCGACGCTGGGTATTTCGATCGCGCCGCGGTCATGGCTGGCGGGCCGTCGAGGGTTGATTGATTAACGATAGCCCAGCCCGCTCAACCGCACCGCCAGCTGCCGTCGCGCCGCCGGAATTCCGGCGGCCAGTTGCATTCCCGCGTTGCGCAACGGACGCAACGGCCGCGGCAGCGTCGCGATCCGGGTGAGCCGTCCGGTCAGTTTCAGCACTTGCTGGGCACGCCGGCGTTGCGCGGTGCTGTAGGCGTCCAGCACTGCGTCCGAACCGCCCCCCAGCACCTCGGTGAGCGCTGCGGCCAACGCGACCGCGTCGGTGATACCAAGGTTCATGCCCTGGCCGCCGGCGGGGCTGTGCACGTGAGCCGCGTCGCCGGCCAGCAGTAATCGGCCGGCCCGGTAGCTGTCGGCGACGCAGTGATGGATGTGGAACCGCGATCCCCAGAGCAGTTCGGTCACCACCGTCCGCCCCCGCCCAAAGCCGCGCGTGTCCAGCAGCTCCTGCACAAATTCCGGCGACGGCGACAGTGGTGCGTCGGCGGTCGGCGCGACGATGCGAAAGATGTCGCCGGGCAGGGGTGCGAGGACGTTCAAGCCGTCGGTGGCGTAGAACAGGATCACCTCGTCGCGCGGCGCCTCGCCGGTCACCAGGACGTCGGCGAGCGTGAAGGATTCGGCGAATTCTCCACCGGCAAAGCCGATTCCGGCTTGCTGGCGAATGCTGCTGTGCATGCCGTCGGCCCCGACGGCGTAGCGGGCCCTGATGGTGTCGCCGTCGTCGAACCTGGCCGTGACGCCGTCGGCGTCCTGGGTGATGTCGCTCAGGGTCTTCGGCCGAATGACGTCACCGCCCAATTCGCGTAAGCGCTCCAGCAGCAGCCGCTCGGTGTCGGCCTGGGAAAGCATCAATGTGTACGGGTGCCGCGACGGCAGCCCGCTGAAGTCGACCGAGATCAGGATGCGCTGACCCTGTCGCATGGTGAACCGCGGCGCAATCAGCCCGGCCTTGACCATCCGGCGGGCCACGTCCAGGTCTTCGAGGACCTCGAGGGTGCGGGCATTCACTGCGGCCGCGCGGGAGGTGTCGGCTCCTGCGGCCAACTTGTCGACGACTGCCACCCGAACACCACGAGAAACCAGTGACGCGGCGAGGGCGAGGCCGGTCGGGCCGGCGCCTACCACCAGGACATCGGTGTCGTTCATGGTCGGGCTCTCGATTCTGAGTTAGTCAACGCTTGTTGGCATAACTCCATGGTGGCGCGCCGCTGCAGCTATGTCAACACATGTTGGCCTACAATTGTTGACATGAGAAGATCGTCGGATGAGACCAAGGCCATGATCCTGGCGGCAGCGCGCGAACGATTCGGAACGGCCGGCTTTCAAGGTGCGACGATTCGGGCGATCGCCGCCGACGCGCGGATAGATCCGGCCATGGTTATGCGGTACTACGGCAGCAAAGACAAGCTGTTCGCCGCTGCGGCCGAGTTCGATCTGCAGTTCCCAGACTTCGCGACGACCGACCGAACCCAGGTGGGACGGTCGCTGGTTCGCCACTTTCTCGACCGCTGGGAGGGCGACGAAGCGTTGGTCATTCTGCTACGGTCCAGCGCCACCAACGCCGAAGCGGCACAACGAATGCAGGAGATCTTCGTCAGCCAGCTGCAGCCGCTGGTCGCTTCTGTGGCACCGGCTGAGGAATCCGGCATGAGGGCCGGGCTGATCGCATCTCAAATTCTGGGAATGGCGTTGTGCCGCTTTGTTTTACGGCTGCCGCCGGTGGTCGAGATGAGCCGACACGAGATTGTCGAGTGGCTCGGGCCTACGATTCAGCGCTACCTCGGATTGCCCGACGACACCCTCCGCGAGACTTAAACCACGCACACTCGTAACGGCGTGTCTTCGCAACTGGTTCAGTGTCGCGAAGCGCCGGCCTCTCAGGGCAACCCGATGCGACGATAGCGCCGCAACCGCGCGGCCAGCCGCTCGGCATCAGGCATCCCGCGCAGCGCGTGCACCTCGCCGGCGATGGCGCGCGACAGTCGCTGGGCGAACTCGACGGGCTCGTCGGCGGCATCCGGATGCTCCGGCACGATGGCGTCGACAATGCCCGATGCCAGCAGGTCAGCCGACCGGATGCCTTGTGCGGCAGCAAGTTCAGGAGCGTGATCGGTGTCGTGGAAGACGATCGCGCTGGCGCCTTCCGGCGGCAGCGGCGCCAGCCAGCCATGTAAGGCGGCCAGCACCCGATCGGCGGGCACCATCGCCAATGCCGGGCCGCCGCTGCCCTGGCCCAGCAGCACTGAGACCGTCGCGGTATCCAGGGTCACCAGCTCGGCCAGGCATTGGGCGATCTGGCCGGCCAGGCCGCCCTGTTCGGCTTCGGCGGACAGCGCGGGCCCGGCGGTGTCAATCACCAGCACCAGCGGCAGGCGCAGTTCGGCGGCCAGCGCCATCCCGCGCCGGGCCTCGCGCAGCGAAGCGGGTCCCACCATCCCGCCGGTCACTCGCTGCTGGCCCAGCACCACCACGGGCTGGCCGGCGAATCGAGCCAGCGCCAACAAGGTGGTCGCGGCTTCTCCCTGCCCGGTGCCCGACAACAGGACTTCCTCGGTGGCCCCGTGGCGCAACAGGAGTCCGACGCCCGGGCGGTCCGGGCGTCGTGACGCCACCACCGAGTCCCACGCCGGCACGTCGGGTATCGGTTCGGCTGGCGGCGCTGCCGGCAGCGGCTTGGGCGGGTCGGCGATGACCCTCAGCGCACGATCCAGCATCGGGCGCAGCTCATCGAGCCCAACCACACCGTCGATCACCCCGTGCCGCTGCAGATTCTCCGCGGTCTGAATGCCCTCGGGAAACGGCTCACCATAAAGCAGCTGATACACCCGGGGCCCGAGAAAACCGATCAATGCACCCGGCTCGGCGACGGTGACATGGCCCAGCGATCCCCACGACGCGAACACCCCACCGGTGGTCGGGTTGCGCAGATAAACCAGGTAGGGCAGGTGCGCGCGCTTGTGCAGCCGCACTGCCGCGGCGATCTTCACCATCTGCAGAAACGCGACGGTGCCTTCCTGCATGCGGGTGCCGCCCGAGCTCGGCGAGGCTAGCAGCGGCAGCCGCTCGGCGGTCGCGCGCTCTACAGCCGCGGTGATCCGCTCGGCCGCTGCGACCCCGATCGAGCCGCCCAGGAACCCGAACTCGCACACCACGACCGCCACCCGGCGACCCAATATGCGCCCCTCGCCGGTCAGTACCGATTCGTCCAGACCGGTGGCGGCCCGGGCATCGGCCAGTTCGCGCGCATAGGACTCGCTGGCGGGCACGGCGAGCGGCTCACTGTCCCAGCGAATGAAGGAATCCTCATCCAGCACCGCATCCCGCAGTTGACCCGCCGTGATACGACTCACGATACGAGGCTATATAGGGTGGCTGCCATGATCGGTATAACGCAGGCCGAAGCCGTCATGACCATTGAGCTGCAGCGTCCCGAGCGCCGCAACGCCCTGAACTCCCAGCTTGTCGAGGAGCTGCGGGAGGCCGTGCTGAAGGCCGGCGACGGTTCCATCCGCGCCATCGTCTTGACCGGTGAGGGCACGGTGTTCTGCGCGGGCGCGGACTTGAGCGGGGACGCATTCGCCGCCGATTACCCCGACCGGCTGATCGAGCTGCACAAGGTGTTGGACGCAACACCCATACCGGTGATCGGTGCCATCAACGGCCCCGCCATCGGCGCCGGCCTGCAGCTGGCCATGCAATGTGATCTCCGGGTCGTGGCACCGGAGGCCTTCTTCCAGTTCCCCACTTCGAAATATGGTCTGGCCCTTGATAACTGGAGCATCCGGCGACTGTCCTCGCTGGTCGGTCACGGCCGGGCCCGCGCGATGCTGCTGGCCGCGGAGAAGCTGACCCCCGACGTGGCGCTGCAGACCGGGATGGCCAACCGCATCGGCACGCTGGCTGACGCCCAGGCCTGGGCCGCCGAGATCGCCAGCTTGGCCCCGCTGGCGATTCAGCACGCCAAGCGGGTGCTCAACGACGACGGCGCCATCGAGGAGGCCTGGCGGGTGCACAAGGAGCTCTTCGACAAGGCCTGGAAGAGCCAGGATGTCATCGAAGCCCAGGTTGCGCGCGTCGAGAAGCGGCCACCGAAGTTCCAAGGGGCCTGAGACTCATGCTGCGGGGGGCGCTACGGCTCGCTGCCGGCACGGCGTCGCTGGCCGCCGGTAGTTGGTTGCTGCGGGCGCTGCATGGCGCACCGGCCGCCTTGGGGGCGGACCCCGCGTCGATCCGCGCGGTGACGGAGGACTCGGCGCACTACCACGACGGCGTATTCGCCAACCTCGACCCCGCCTCGATATACCAGATGGATCGCGAGGAGCTGCGCCTCATCGTGTGGGAATTGCTGGCCAACCGGGGCGGAAGCCGGCCCGCAAAGCCGATCCCGTTGGCTGCGCCGGGAATCTTCGACGGTGATCCCGCGCGACTGGCCGTCAGCTGGTTCGGTCACTCGACGGCGCTGCTGGAAATCGACGGTTACCGCGTGCTCACCGACCCGGTCTGGAGCGATCGATGCTCGCCGTCGGACATCGTCGGGCCGCGGCGCCTGCATCCGCCGCCGATGCAACTGGAAGGGCTGCCCGCCGTCGACGCGGTGGTGATCAGCCACGACCATTACGACCACCTCGATATCGACACCGTCATGGCGCTGGCCCGCACCCAACGGGCGCCGTTCTGTGTGCCGCTCGGTGTCGGCGCGCACCTGCGCGCGTGGGGGATACCCGAACACCGCATCGTGGAGCTCGACTGGTATCAAAGCGCTCAGGTTGACCAGCTGAGCTTGATTTGCATGCCGGCACGGCACTTTTCGGGCCGCTTCATGGACCGCAACACCACCCTGTGGGCGTCGTGGGCGTTCATCGGCCCCAGTCATCGCGCCTATTTCGGCGGCGATACCGGCTACACCAAAAGCTTTACCCAGATCGGCGCGGACCACGGACCGTTCGACCTGACCCTGATGCCTATCGGGGCCTACAACACCGCGTGGCCGGACATCCACATGAATCCCGAGGAGGCGGTGCGAGCGCATCTGGATGTCACCGACGCGCGGTCGGGACTGCTGGTGCCTATCCATTGGGGCACGTTCCGGCTCGCGCCGCACCCATGGGCAGAGCCGGTGGAGCGTCTGCTCGCCGCCGCGGAACCCGCTCGGGTCAATGTGGCGGTTCCCGCACCCGGTCAACGCGTCGATCCGGCGCAGCCTGCGCAGTCCAACCCGTGGTGGCGGCTCTGATTTGACGGCAGCCGCTCAGGCCAGCATGGACAGCCAGGTACTCCACTGTTCGGCTCGTCGCGCCCAACTGTTTTCGGCGACGGTATAGGCGACTTGGGCCTGCAGATGTGCCTCGGTGCCGGCCGGATCGACCTGCCGGGCCGCCAGCACCTGGATCACGCGCTCGGCGAACGCCTCGGCATGGGCTTGGGGATCGGCGAGCGGGGGCGTCAGGTCGATGAAACCGGCGCCCGTTTCCGGCAACGCGCCCAGCTCACTGGTGACGACGGCGCACCCCGCCGCCATCGCCTCCATCACGGCGATGCAGGAGGTCTCGGGGAAGGTGTTGGGGTAGGCCAGCATGGTGGCCCGGCGCAGCGCTTGGGCCAGTGCCGGTTGAGCGACGGAACCGTGATACGCGACGCCGGCTGATGTGCGCGCCATGTCGTACAGCGGCTGGAACGGGTCGGGCAAGCTGTTGTAGACGGCCATGCTGCTGTAGATCTCGAGGCGGGCGTCGGGCACCGCGGCCCGGATCCGAGGGAACGCCGCCAGCAGGCGGTCCAGCCCGCGAAACGGGGTGCTGGTGTAGCAGAGCATCGCCGGATCTTCCTTGGCGGGCATGATCGGTCCGCCGCCGAACAGGTCGGCAAATGCGGGCCCGGCGGCGTTGCGCAGGATGGCGGTGCGCGCCGGATCGATGTCGAACGCCTGGCAGAACCAGGCGGCCTGCCAATCGCTGACGAGCGCAAAGCCGTCGAGCTGCGCCCGGATCTCGGGCCGGGCCAGGGGCGCCACAGCGGGCTGGTCGTGGGCATGGCCGGTCCACAGGATCTGGCGGGCATCCGGTCGGCACTGCGCCTTCAGCTCGGCCAGCATGACGACGCCGTTCACCTGCACGACACAGTCGGCGTTGGTCAGAATGCCGTCGTGGATGCCGCGGATCGGTTGGCAGTGGACCCCGCGCACCAGCTTGGCCTGGGCGGTGTCATTGGCCAGCGTGACCCGGTGGCCGAGCTTGGCCAGTTCAGGCGCCAGATAGCAGACCGCCGACTGCGAGCCGCCCAGCGGCCGCTGGAACGGCGTATCGGGGTCGTAGCCCGAGCCGGTGGCATCAATGAAGACGACGTCCATGCGCCCGGACTCTAGCGGTCCGAATCATCGGTCCCACGCGTCGAGTTCGCATGACATCGATGACCACAGATGGCCTCGGCGCCACGCTAGAGTGCGGCCATGAAAAGACTCGCGGCGATGGCTGCTATCGCGGGGGTTTTGCTTGTGTTGTCCGGATGTGGGCCCGCCCGACCAGCATCCCGCCCACCGTCGGCACCGTCGGATGCACCGCCCAACGAGGTGTCCGGTCTGGCGATCCCGGCCGGCTGTATCGACGAGGCGATCTCGAAGGTCGACGGTCTGGTCAGCGACCTGATGAAGCGTACCGGCATCCCAGGAATGGCGGTCGCGATCGTCCATGGTGGAAAGACGGTGTACGCCAAGGGGTTCGGCGTCAAAGATACGAGCAAGGGGGACGCTCAAGACAACAAGGTAAATGCCGACACCGTCTTTCAGTTGGCCTCAGTGTCCAAATCGGTCGGTGCGACGGTGGTCGCGCATGAAGTCACCTACAACGTCGTAGCGTGGGACACGCCGGTGGTCTCCAAGCTGCCGTGGTTCACGCTGAGCGATCCCTATGTCACCAGTCATCCGACCGCCGCGGATCTGTATTCGCACCGTTCGGGGTTGCCCGACCATGCCGGCGACAAACTGGAAGATCTGGGCTACGACCGCCGGCTGTCGCTCGAGCGGCTGAAGTACTTGTCGCTGGCGCCTTTTCGAATCGGCCACGCCTACACCGACTTCGGGATCACCGCCGCTGCCGAGGCGGTGGCGGCCGCGGCGGGCAAATCGTGGGAGGACTTGTCCGAGCAAACGCTCTACCGCCCGTTGGGAATGACGTCGACGAGTTCGCGGTTCGCTGATTTCATGGCCCGGCCCAACCATGCGGTCAACCACGTCAAGATCGCCGACAAATGGGAACCGCGATTTCAGCGGGACCCCGACGCGCAGTCACCCGCGGGCGGGGTGAGCTCGTCGGTCAACGACATGGCGCGCTGGCTGATCATGTTGCTGGGCAACGGGACCTACGGCGGCCAACGTATCGCGTCGCCAGAGGCGTTATTGCCCGCGACCACCGCGCAGGTCATTGCGGTGCCGGCTGCGACGCCGAAGGCGCGCGCCGGCTTCTACGGCTACGGGTTCAACGTGTCGGTGAGCTCCTCGAGTCGCACGGTGCTCAGTCATTCCGGTGCCTTTGGTTTAGGCGCCGCAACTAATTTCGTGGTGATGCCGTCCGAGGACGTGGGCATCATCGCACTGACCAACGCCGCACCCGTCGGCGTGCCGGAGACGCTGAGGGCCCAGTTCATGGATCTGGTGCAGTACGGCGAAGTTCGCGAGAACTGGGCGATGTTTTACAAGGAGGCCTTCGCCGCGACGGAAAGGCCGGAGGGCTCGCTGGTGGGCAAGCCGCGGCCCGAAAACCCCGCTCCGCCCAGACCGCTGAGCGACTACGCCGGCGTGTACGCCAACGACTACTGGGGTCCGGCCATCGTCACCGAACGCGACGGCGGTCTGCAATTGGCGATCGGGCCGAAAAACGAGACGTTCAACTTGACGCACTGGGCCGGCGATACCTTCACGTTCCCGGTGACCGACGAAAATGCCCCACCCGGAACAATTTCCAAGGCTGTGTTCGCCGGCCCCACCCTGAACCTGGAGTACTTCGACTCGGACAAACTGGGAACTTTTACCCGATGAGCTCATTGCCGATCGGAGGCCTGAGCGACGCCCAGGTCGCACAGCGGGTCGCCGACGGCAAGAGCAACGCCGCCCCCGAACGCGCCACCCGCAGCGTCGGCGACATAGTCCGCGCCAACGTTTTCACCCGGATCAATGCGATCCTCGGCGTGTTGCTGTTGATCGTGCTGGCGACGGGCTCGGCGATCAACGGCATGTTTGGTCTGCTCATCATCGCCAACAGCATCATCGGCATGATTCAGGAAATCCGGGCCAAGCAGACGCTGGACAAGCTGGCCATCGTCGGACAGGCGAAACCGCTGGTGCGCCGGCAGTCCGGGACTCAAACCCGGTCGCCCAGCGAGGTCGTGCTCGACGACATCATCGAGCTGGGGCCCGGAGACCAGGTCGTGGTCGACGGCGAGATCGTCGAGGAGACGAACCTGGAAGTGGATGAGTCGCTGCTCACCGGGGAAGCCGACCCGATCGCCAAGTCCGTTGGTGCGGAGGTGATGTCGGGCAGCTTCGTCGTCGCCGGCACCGGGGCCTACCGGGCCACGAAGGTTGGCCCGCAGGCCTACGCGGCCCAGCTGGCCGGGGAGGCCAGCAAGTTCACTTTGGCGAAATCCGAACTGCGCAACGGCATCAACAGAATTCTGCAGTTCATCACTTATCTGTTGGTGCCGGCCGGGCTGCTGACGATCTATACGCAGTTGTTCACCACGCATGCCGGCTGGCGGCAGTCCCTGCTGCGGATGGTCGGTGCCCTGGTGCCCATGGTGCCCGAAGGCCTGGTCCTGCTGACGTCGATCGCATTCGCGGTCGGGGTGATCAGGCTCGGCCAACGCCGATGCCTGGTACAGGAACTGCCGGCCATCGAGGGACTCGCGCGCGTCGATGTGGTGTGCGCCGACAAGACCGGCACCTTGACCGAAAGCGGAATGCGGGTCTCTGAGGTGCTGGAACTCGACCGGGGAGGCCACCAGACTCTTCTCGTCGATGCGCTGGCCTCCTTGGCCGCCGCCGACCCGCGGCCCAACGCCAGCATGCAGGCGATCGCAGAGACCTACGACCGGCCACCGGGCTGGATTGCCACGGCCAGTGCACCTTTCAAGTCGGTCACCAAGTGGAGCGGTGTGTCGTTCCGCGACCACGGCAATTGGGTGATCGGGGCGCCCGACGTGCTGCTGGACCCGGCTTCGGCGGCGGCCGAACAGGCCGAGCGAATCGGGGCGCTGGGGTTGCGAGTCCTGCTGCTAGGCACCGGGGACGTGGCCGCCGACGATCCAGACGCACCGGGCCGGGTCAGCCCCGTCGCGCTGGTGGTGCTCGAGCAGCGGGTGCGGCCCGACGCTCGCGAAACGCTGGAGTATTTTGCCGACCAAGGGGTTTCGGTGAAAGTGCTCTCCGGTGACAACGCGGTGTCGGTCGGGGCGGTCGCCGCTCAACTCGGGCTGCGCGGTGAGACGATGGACGCGCGCCAACTGCCCACAGAACCAACGCAACTGGCTGACACGTTGGACACCCACACCACCTTCGGTCGGGTGCGCCCCGACCAAAAACGTGCCGTCGTGCACGCCCTGCAATCGCACGGGCATACCGTCGCGATGACCGGCGACGGCGTCAACGATGTGCTGGCCCTCAAGCACGCCGATATCGGCGTGGCGATGGGTGCCGGCAGCCCGGCATCACGCGCGGTCGCACAAATCATTCTGTTGGACAACAGGTTTGCCACGCTGCCCTATGTCGTGGGCGAAGGCCGGCGGGTGATCGGCAACATCGAGCGGGTCGCCAACCTGTTTCTGACCAAGACCGTGTACTCGGTGCTGCTGGCGGTTCTGGTGGGCCTGGAGTGCCTGTTTTCCAAAGTGCTCAAAGCCGATCCCTTGCTGTATCCCTTTCAGCCGATCCACGTCACCATCGCGGCGTGGTTCACCATCGGAATCCCGTCGTTCATCCTGTCGCTGGCGCCCAACAACGAACGCGCGTACCCGGGCTTCGTGCGGCGGGTGTTGACCTCAGCGCTGCCGTCCGGCCTGGTCGTCGGAGCCGCCACCTTCGCCTCTTATCTGTTGGCCTACCACGGTCGCCATGCCACCTTCGCCCAACAGGAACAAGCCTCGACCGCGGCGCTGATCACACTGCTGATGACGGCGTTATGGGTGCTCGCCGTGGTGGCGCGTCCCTACCAGTGGTGGCGGGTGGCGCTGGTAATCGCGTCGGGTCTGGCCTACGTGGTGATCTTCAGCATCCCGCTGGCCCGGAAAGTGTTCCTGCTGGACCCGTCGAATGTCGCGGTGACATCGACCGCGCTGGGGATCGGCGTGCTGGGCGCCGCCGCGATCGAGGTGACGTGGTGGATGCGGGCCAAGATGCTGGGCGTGCAGCCACGGCTGTGGCGTTAGCTGCCGGGCTTCACCGGGCAAGTAGGATTTCGGCGGAAGGAGGGGCGCATGGGATTCCTGGACAAGGCAAAGGAGTTGTTGTCGCAGAATGCCGACAAGGTTGAGACGGCGATCGACAAGGCCGGCGAATTCGTGGACGACAAGACGCAGCGGAAGTATTCCGACACCATCCACAAGGTGCAGGAGCAAGCGAAGAAGGCTGCCGACGCTGCCGCTACGGGCGAACAGCAGAACTGAGCACATGGCGAAGCTTTCCGGATCCATCGAAGTTCCGTTGCCGCCAGAGGTTGCCTGGAAGCATGCCTCGGACCTATCCCGGTACAAGGAGTGGCTGACGATTCACCGGGTGTGGCGCAGCACATTGCCCGACGACATTGAAAAGGGCACGGTCGTGGAGTCGATCGTCGAGGTCAAGGGCATGTACAACCGGATCAAATGGACGGTCGTGCGTTACAAGCCACCCGAAGGCATGACACTCAACGGCGACGGCGACGGCGTCGGCGGCGTCAAGGTCAAGCTGATGGCCAAAGTTCAGCCCGCCGAGGAGGGCTCCGTCGTGGGCTTCGACGTGCACCTCGGTGGCCCTGCGCTGTTCGGGCCGATCGGCATAATCGTTGCCGCTGCGCTGCGCAGCGACATCGATCAGTCGCTGCACAACTTCGTCACGGTATTCACCAGGCCCGATCCGGGCATGAACGGCGGCCTTCATCGCTGATCGCGCCGGCCGGTGAGTTTTCGGCCCTAGCGCCACCCACTTAACGCCGAACGTCACGTGACCGCCAAGCATCGGCGTGGGCGTTGGTCGCACGGGCCGGCGGGCAAGTCAGCTAATCTCCCAACCATGATTCGCCGGCTGCGCCCTGGTTGGCTGGTGGCGTTTTTCGCCTTGGTGATTTCGGCAAGTGCATGGATGCCGTGGCTGACGACGGCGGTCAACGGTGGCGGCTGGGCCAACGCCATCGGCGGCGCTCACGGCAACTTGGAACTCCCGCGGGGGTTCGGCGCCGGCCAGCTCATCGTGCTGCTGTCCTCGGCGTTGCTGGTGGCCGGCGCCATGGTCGGCCGTGGCCTGTCGGCAAGGCTGGCTGCTGCTGCGGCGCTGACTATTTCGCTGCTCATTGTCGCGCTGACGGTGTGGTACTACCGACTCAATGTCAACCCCCCGGTGTCAGCCGAATACGGGCTCTATGTCGGCGCAGTCGCGGCGGTGTGCGCGGTGGTGTGTTCGGCGGTGGCGGTGATAGCGGCGGTGGCGTCCGGTCGATCCACTCGCTGAGTTCTACGGCGACGGGAACTCGTGCTTTCCCGACGTGGCGCTGTCCTTGGGCTCGTTGACGCCGAATACGAATGGCGCGAAGACGATCTCGCGGCCGTCGGGGTCGCGATAGGTGACCGCACCCGCCGCCTCCCAGTACGGATGCTGCTGCACGGGCTCAATTCCGGCGGCGTGCAGGCGTGCGATCGCCCCGTGCTGTGCCGGTGGGTCGGGGAAGTACAGGCAAAGCTGGTCGCCGGGATCCACCGCGACGGTATCGGCGGCCTCCACGATTTCCAGGGTCAGGTTCCAGCTGGGCAGCCCGAAGATCGCGCCGTTGCTGCCATAGCTGTCCTCGAAGGTCTCATAAAGCGGCAGCCCCACCAGCTCCCGGTAAAACCGCACCGTTTCGTTGAAGTTCGACGAGCGGCGAGCGAAGCGGATGGCGCCGATCGGCGCCAGCTGCGCAGGCCAGTGCGTGTGCCGGCGGCGGGATCCGTAGGCCATCGTCACAGTCCGATCGCGGCGCCCGCCGACTCAGCGGTGTGCCAGCGTCGCAACTCGGCTCCGGACGCCCATGTCGAATGCGTTCCGTTGCAAATGCGTTCCGGCAATTGCAGTTTGCATACTGGGCCATCAGCGATGCGGGCGGCGTCGAAGACCACGCAGTACGAGGCGTCGGTGTTCATGTCGGTGGTGAGGGTGACCAGGTAGCCGTCGTCTTCACCGCGGGCGCCGACCCGCGGCGCCATGGCGGTCTCACTCCCGTAGACGCCGTCGCCGAAGGCGAATCCCTCTTTGGTTCCGGTGTGCAGGTCGTGTTTGACCAGTCCGTCGAACAGAAACCATCCGGGTTTGCCGGTGGCAGCATAGGCGTAGCGATAGCTGCCCGCGGCGTAGTCGGGATTGATGGTGCCGAACTCGGTGATCGACTCGGATAGTTGCTCTTCTTTTACCGCTCCGGTGGCCAGGTTGAGCCGCCATCGGTGCAGTCGCGACTGCAGACGATCAAGCGCTAGGAAGCGAAACAGCTTCTCCCACTTCGTCTCACCAGTATCAAGTGGCGAAGGGTCACCCTCGAAGAAGCCGTCGAGCACAATTTCGTCACCATCCTCGTAGGCATTGACGAAGTGCAGCACGAACGTGGGATCAGCCTCGAACCATCGAATGTCGCCGGTGCCGCCCCGGCGCGGCAGCACCGCGAACCGCGATGGAATGTCCGGGTAAAAGCGCGGCAGGTGCACATCGTGCTCGAGCAGCCCGGGGTCCCAGAACAACGGGAAGTCGTTGAGAATCACGTAGTTTTCCGTGAACGCCATGTCGTGCGGCAGCCGCGGCCCGGGCAGCGGGATGTCGACGTAGTGGACCAGTTCGTTGTTCTCGTCCACGACACCGTAATGCATGTACGGGTCCTGCTTGCTGTAGTTGAAGAACAGCAGTTCACCGGTTTTGTTGTCTACCTTGGGATGTGCGGACACACCCCAATCCGAAGGGAAGCGCCCGTTCCACGTCTCCTTGCCGAGTGCGCCCGCCGAGCGGGGGTCGATCCGGTACAGGTCACCGCACTGGTAGAAGCTGGTCAGCGCGACACCTCGGTGGACAATGACGTCGGTGCTCGACGCGTCCTTCATCCGGGTGCGAGCGCCCCACCCGTCGTCGCGCTGGGCCAATTGCACCGGCTCGGCCAAACCCGCCCACAGCGGGCCACCGGCTTCGTTCTCGGCCAAAAATCCCTCGGTGCGGACAAAGCGGTTGCGGTAGAAGGCGTTTCCGTCACGGAAGCCGACTACATGCAGCATGCCGTCGCCATCGAACGGATGATAAGTCTTAAACGCCGGGTGCAGCGGGTTCTCGGTGTTGCGTAGATAGATGCCGTCTAAGTCGCGCGGGATTTCTCCCGCCACCGCAGTGAGGTCGTCGGCGTCCCACTCGGTGGTCTGTGGACGCCATGGTCCGGTGCGGTAGGGGTGGTCGTCGTCCTCCGGGAGAGTGGACAGGAACTTGCCGACGATCGCGACATCCATGTCAGGCACCTCCTGCCGCGCCGACAACGAAACTGACCGTGGTGGCAGTGCTGCCGCCGAAGTTGAGGGTGCCGAACGTCGTGGCGCCCTCGATCTGATATTCGCCGGCCGTACCGCTGACCTGCTTGGCCGCGTCGAGCAACATTCGCACACCGGAGGCTCCGACCGGGTGGCCGCCGCCGATCAGTCCGCCGCTGGGGTTGATTGGCAGGCGGCCGCCGATCTCGATCTCGCCGTTCTCGATGGCCTTCCACGCCTCGCCGGGCGCGGTCAGCCCGAGGTGGTCGATCGCCAGGTACTCGCTGGGGGTGAAGCAGTCGTGGACCTCGAACCCGTAGAGGTCGTCCAGGGTCAGTTGGGCGCGACGCAACGCGTCGAGCACCGCTGCCCGCACGTGCGGTAGCACGTAGACGTCGTCGGCGGCGCGATCGAGTTTCTGCCGCAAGCTCAAGCCCACGGTGCGGTGTCCCCAGCCATCGATGCGTCCCATCGGGCGCGCAGCGGGATTGTCGCGCAGGTACGCGTCATTCACCAGAACCAATCCCGCCCCACCGTCCGTCATTTGGCTGCAGTCGAATCGCCGCAGCCGACCCTCGGTGATCGGATTAGTCTCGTCGTCAGCGGCGATCGGGTCGGGGACCGTCCAGGCCCGCGTCTGGGCGTTGGGGTTACGCCGGGCGTTGGCGAAGTTGAGCTGAGCGATCGCACGCAGGTGGGTGTCGTCCAAGCCGTAGCGCCGGTCGTATTCGTTGGCGACCTGAGCGAACATCGACGGCCACAAATAGCGCGCGTCGGCTCCCTCGTGACCGGTCCAGGCAGCCGCGCCCAGATGTTGGGCGGCGGTGTCGCCGGGCACGGTCTTCTCCAGCTCGACGCCGACCACAAGCGCGGTGTCATAGGCGCCCGACCGCAGATCGGCCATCGCGGCCAGCGTCGCGACGCTGCCCGACGCGCAGGCCGCTTCGTGGCGCGAGGCCGGGGCGTCCCACAGCTCGTCGCAGACCGTGGCCGGCATCGCCCCCAGGTGGCCCTGGCGTGCGAACATCTCGCCGAAGGCATTTGCGACGTGGACCACGTCGATATCGGCGCCGGTCATCTTCGCCGAGGCGAGCGTGCCCTCGACGACCTCGGCGGTCAACGCGGCGAAGTCGCGGCCTTCTTTGCTGAGGTTGCGGGCAAAATCGCTTTGATAGCCGCCGAGAATCCACACACCGGTCGAGCCGTCCATATGCCGCACGGTACTCCTTGACGGGAGCACCGTTGAGACGTATCCGCGAGCCGGTTCGGATCGCCGTCCGCCCGAAAAAGGGCGGCCCCGTCGGCTCTCGGGCTGAACCGACGGGACCTTGGCGAGCACGAAGGCCGGCCCATGTGCGCACCTCTCATGGCATTGCCCTCAATGGCGATCGACAAACATACGGACTCAACGCCCTTGAGTAACGTGGAAAAAGCTTCTGAACAACGGGAAGTCGCGAATGCCCGGCCGCGCCTACCGGGTGCCTTCGACAAGTTCGGTGGACTCGGGTGGACGTGGGGTGGCCGCACGTTGCCGCAAATCCTCGGCGTCGGCGACATCGATGGTCGCCAAGTCGATGCCTTTGGTCTCCTTGGCGGCTACGGCGGCCAGTGCACTGACCGCCGCGGTCGCGGCCAGGTACCAGGCGATCGGCACCGCGGATTTGTAGGTCTCGAGCAAGCGAACCGCGATGATCGGTGCCAGGGAACCGGCCACGATCGCGGTGACCTGATAGCCGAGCGACACCCCGGAATATCGCATCCGGGTCGGGAACATCTCCGCCATGGTCGCCGGCTGGACCGCGTACATGAGGCCGTGGAACACCAGGCCGACGACGATCGCCGACATGATCAACGCATTGCTGCCGCTGTTCATCATCGGGAACGCGAAGAAGCCCCAGGTGCATGCGCTGACCGCGCCGACGAAATAGATTGGACGCCGCCCAAATCGGTCACTGAGATGTCCGGTCAGCGGGATGACCGCGAAGTGCACGGCGTGGGCCGCCAACAGCCACCATAAGATGACCTTGGTGTCGGCGTGCACCTGCACTTTGAGGTAGGTAATTGAGAACGTGACCACCAGGTAGTACATGGTGTTCTCACCCAAACGCAAGCCCATCGCCGTGAAAACCCCACGTGGGTAACGCTTTAACACCTCGACCGCACTTATCCGGCTCACGCTGGCGTGCTCGGCGCGTTGCTGGGCGATGCGGAAAATCGGTGCGTCTGTCACCTTGGTGCGGATGTAGTAGCCGATCAGTACGACGACCGCGGAGAGCCAAAACGCGACGCGCCAGCCCCAGCTGAGAAAGGCCGCATCCCGCAGTGTGGAGGTGAGAATCAGTAATACCACCGTGGCCAGCATGTTTCCGCCGGGCACCCCGGCCTGCGGCCAGCTGGCCCAGAAACCGCGGCTGGCATTCGGGCTGTGCTCGGCGACGAGCAAGACGGCGCCACCCCATTCGCCGCCGACGGCGAAGCCTTGAAGGAAGCGAAGTGCTACCAGCAGTGCCGGGGCCCAGTACCCGATCTGGCCGAAGGTGGGCAAACAGCCCATCAAGAAGGTGGCGGCACCTACCAACAGCAAGCTGAACTGCAGCAGCGCCTTGCGTCCGTACCGGTCGCCGAGTTGGCCGAAGACGAGACCACCGAGCGGGCGGGCGGCGAAGCCCACCGCATAGGTGACGAAGGCGGCAAGGATTGCGTCAAGCTCGTTGCCGCCTTTGGGGAAGAACACCTTGCTGAATACCAGCGTGGCCGCGGTGCCGTAGAGGAAGAATTCATACCATTCGACGACGGTGCCGGCCATGGAGGCGGCGACCACGCGGCGCAGATACGTTTTGCTGTGGGTTAGCTTGTCTGGCAAGTCATTACGCACGCTCATCGGTTGCCCTCCTTGGCGGGCCGCCCACCTGGGGCGTCGAAGTTGGCGGTGAATTGGCTTTTTGCTGGACGACGCGGCTGATCGGTGTGCTGGCGGATGGCAGCGTACCTGGCTTGGGTGACGGCGCGCAGTGTGAATGTCAAGGCGGTTGCCGTTCGACGGCGCCGCCCTGTCGCGCTCGGCGGCCTCAGCCGTCAGGCAATCGCACTACCGGCGAAAAGGAAGCGTTGCGACACGGTCACGGATGCATACCTATCTACGCATCACCGGTCACAGCAGCCGCGCTGATCACTATCGTCACATGAGCCAACTTGGGACGTCAATGCGGTGTCCTGCCCCTCGAAAGGTGTTACATGTCGGCGGTTCTTCGGAGTGTGTCGCTATCGATGGCGTCGGCGGCCGCTGTCGGGCTCGTCCTCGTGATCGGGCCGGCGTCATCGGCGAACGCCACTCCGTGTGGCGCACCCGAAGCCAACGTCGACCCGCCGGCCGCGCCGCCGGCGATGCCCGCGCCGCAGCCGGTCGTCCAGCCACCGACCGGGCGCAGACCCTCTCACGCGAATGACCAGGCTCCGCTGCCTCGGTTGGGTCCCCTGATTTCTTCGTTGCTCAAGCCGAATGCTGCGGCTCCGCGGTATGCCGCCCCGATGAGACCTCAGGCGGAGGTGCTGCCACCCGGACCGAATCCTCCCGCACCGGGCCTTCCGCAGCCGCCGAATGCCGGGCAGTTGCAGCCGAACGCGGCACCGGTCCCGCCGCAGCCGGCGCCGCCGCCCCCGCCGCCCCCCTCGATCGCGGGGGCACCGACATCGCTGGTGGACTGGGTGACGGGCCCGAACGGCCCAAACAAGACCCTGCAACGGTTCGGTATCTCCGGCACCGACCTCGGGATCGTTTGGGACAACGGCGATCCCGCCAACCGTCAGGTCCTCATGGCTTTCGGCGACACATTCGGCTACTGCAAGGTGCACGGCCAGCAGTGGCGCTACAACACGCTGTTCCGCAGTTCCGACCATGACCTGTCGCAGGGGATTCACGTGGCGGACGGCGCACCCAACGACAGGTATTCGGGATCCCCGGTGTGGGTACCCGGCCTGTCCAAACAGGTCGTCAACACCATCCACAAGGCGACGCACGAGACGGGCATCATTCCGACCGCCGGCATCTCCCTCGGCAGGACGCAGTACTTGAGCTACATGTCCATCAGGCAGTGGGGCCGCGACGGGGAATGGTCGACCAACTATTCGGCGATCGCGAGATCGGTTGACAATGGCCAGAACTGGGGGATCTTCCCCGGTACCATTCGCACCGCATCGCCGGACGCCATCCCGGGCGTCCCGTTCACTCCGGGAAATGAAAATTTCCAAATGGGGGCGTTCATGAAGGGTAACGACGGTTATCTCTACCAGTTCGGGACCCCGTCGGGACGCGGTGGTGCGGCATTTCTGGCGCGAGTCCCCCCGAGCCAATTGCCCGATCTGACCAAGTACCAGTACTGGAACGGCGACGACGGCGGCCGCTGGGTCCCGAACAACCCTGGAGCTGCAACACCGGTGTTCCCCGGCCCGGTCGGCGAAATGTCGGCTCAATACAACAGCCATCTCAAGCAATACCTGGTGCTGTACACCAATGGCGGCAGCAATGACGTGGTGGCAAGGACCGCGCCCGCTCCGCAAGGACCGTGGAGCCCCGAGCAACCGCTGGTGTCGTCGTTTCAGATGCCGGGCGGCATCTATGCGCCGATGATTCACCCTTGGTCATCGGGTAGAGACCTGTACTTCAACCTGTCGCTGTGGTCGGCATACGACGTGATGCTGATGCATACCGTGTTGCCCTAATCGTGATCGTCTCGTACCCCGAATAACCGGTGGACGAGGCGCACCCTGAATAAACGGGGCCGAGTGAGGAAGGAGACCAACGATGATCACCTTTGACAACCATGCCAGGCTGCGCGGCTTCAGCAACCC
>Ga0335069_10002432_pt1 | contig 28687 bp, 27 predicted proteins | sample Lox_Sample_11_FD_206714 | JGI IMG/M metagenome (GOLD analysis project Ga0335069, IMG submission 206714) | Soil microbial communities from Loxahatchee National Wildlife Refuge, Florida, United States - Lox_Sample_1.1 | ecosystem: Environmental > Terrestrial > Soil > Wetlands | place: USA...
ATCGGCGACGGAGCGACGCACATCCATCTGCGCCGCATGATGATTGAGCACCTCGGGTCGCTCCCGTGCGAACACCTCGCCCACCGCCGGATCTTGTATGTCGAGCTGGACGAAGCGTGCCTTCGGATTCACGTTGTCGCGTTTGCCCGATGAGAGATCGTCGATGACGACCACTTCGTGACCCGCCGCGATGTAGCCGTCGACGATGTGCGACGCGATGAAGCCGGCGCCGCCAGTGACTAGGATCTTCATGCCCGCTCCTGCTCGAGCAGCGTGCGAAAGTATTCGATCGTTCGCGCGAGGCCTTCTTCCAGCGACACGGTCGGCTCCCAACCCAGGACGCGCCGCGCCTTGCTGATGTCGGGCTGACGAATGTGCGGGTCGTCCTTGGTTCGTTCGTCTTGAGGCGTCACGAAGACGATCTCGGACTTGCTGCCGGTCAGCTTCTTTACCGTCTCGGCAAACGCGAGGACGGTCATCTCCTTCGGATTGCCGAGATTGACCGGTTCGTTCTCGTCGCTGGCCACCAAGCGCACGATGCCGTCGACGAGATCGCTGACGAAGCAAAAGCTGCGCGTCCGTGCCCCGTCGTCGTACACCGTGATGGGTTGGCCGCGCAGCGCCTGCGCGATGAAGTTGGTGACGACGCGGCCGTCGTCGGCGCGCATGCGGGGGCCGTAGGTGTTGAAGATGCGGCAGATGCGCGTGTCGATGCCGTGATAGCGATGGTACGCCATCGTCATCGATTCCGCGAAGCGCTTCGACTCGTCGTACACCCCGCGCGGTCCGATCGGGTTGACGTTGCCCCAGTAGGTCTCGGGCTGCGGGTGCACTTGCGGATCGCCGTAGACTTCCGACGTCGACGCGAGCAGAAAGCGCGAGCCCTTGGCGCGCGCCAAGCCCAGCGCCTTGTGCGTGCCGAGCGCGCCGACCTTGAGCGTCGGAATCGGATGTTGCAGGTAGTCGACCGGACTCGGCAACGACGCGAGGTGGAGGATCGCATCGAGCGGGCCGTCGACATACACGAACTCCACCACGTTGTGGCGAATGAAGCTGAAGCGTTCGTGCCCCATCAAGTGCGCGATGTTGCGCGGATGGCCGGTGGAGAGGTTATCGATCGCGATCACCGTGTGCCCCTCGGCCAGCAGCCGATCGGCGAGATGCGACCCGATGAAGCCGGCGCCGCCGGTTATCAAGATGCGCTGCGGCTTCACGGCGTGACCACCCGCCGCCCGACCGAATAGTAAGTGAAGCCGTGCTGCCGCATCTCCGCCGGCTCGTAGAGATTGCGGCCGTCGAAGATGACCGGATGCTTCAGCAGGCTCCGCATGCGCTCGAAATCGGGACGACGGAACTCGTTCCACTCGGTCATGATCAGCAGCGCATCCGCGCCGGCGAGCGTGTCGTAGTTGACCCGATGATAGTGCACGCGATCGCCGAAGGTGCGTTTGGCCTCGGCCAGCGCCTCGGGATCGTGCGCGTGCACTTCCGCCCCGGCTTTCAGCAGCGCTTCGATCACCGTCACCGACGGCGCCTCGCGCATGTCGTCGGTGCGCGGCTTGAAGGCGAGGCCCCACACGGCGAACTTCATCCCGCGCAGGTATTCGCCGAAGTGCTGCATCACCTTGGTCACCAGCGTGCGCTTCTGGCGCTCGTTGACCGCCTCGACGGCCTTCAGCATTTCGAAGTCCAGCCCCTGCTCGGCGGCGGTGCGGATCACGGCCTTCACGTCTTTCGGAAAGCATGACCCACCGTAGCCGACGCCCGGGAAGAGGAAGTGTTGCCCGATGCGCTTGTCGGAACCGATACCGCGCCGCACGTCGCTGACGTCGGCGCCGACGCGCTCGCACAGGTTTGCCAACTCGTTCATCAACGAGATGCGCGCCGCGAGCATGGCGTTGCCCGCGTACTTCGTCATTTCGGCGCTGGCGGCGCTCATGACGATGATCGGGTTCTCGTTGCGCACGAAGGGCCCGTACAGCTCCTTCATCAGGTCGATCGGCTTGTCGCTGCTCCCGCCGATGACCACGCGGTCGGGCTTCATGAAGTCCTCGACTGCCGCGCCTTCCTTGAGGAACTCGGGATTCGAAACGACATCGAACGGATGCGTGGTACGCGAGGCGATGACCTGGCGCACGCGCTCGGCGGTTCCTACCGGCACCGTACTCTTGTCGACGATGACCTTGTACCCGTCCATCGCCTCGGCGATCTCCGCCGCCACGCGCATGACGGCGTGCAAATCGGCGCTCCCGTCTTCGCCGGGCGGCGTGCCGACGGCGATGAAGCAGATGAGCGATTGGCGCACCGCGGTCGCCAGATCGGTCGTGAATGCCAGCCGCTTTTCGGCGACGTTGCGCTTGATCAGCTCCTCGAGACCGGGTTCGTAGATCGGCACCTGGCCTTCGCGCAGCCGTGCGATCTTGCCCTCGTCGATGTCCACGCAGACCACGTCGTTCCCGCTCTCGGCGAAGCAGGTGCCCGCCACCAGACCGACATATCCCGTGCCGATGACGCAGACTTTCACGCTGTGTTCCTCACTTCTCCCGGTGCAAAAAAGGGCCTGACGGCGGCACGCCGAGCCAGACCCTTTTCAACCCGCAGGGATCATCAAAAGCTCGTGGAGCTATAGCGACGGGTTCGGGCGATGTCAACGCGAACCGCGGGCTACGGGATGGTCCGACTGATTCGATACACCGGCTTGCCCTGGGATTCATGATAGGTGCGGACCAACAGCTCACCCAGCAATCCCATCGTGACGAATTGCATCCCCATGATGCTCAGGAGGATTCCCAGCCACAGCAGCGGCCGCGTCGCGAGTTGCACGCCCAGCAGCAGCTTCTCCATGCCCAACCACCCAACGATGAATAGGCCGACGCTGGTCGCGATCAGGCCCACGAGACCGAAGATGTGAATCGGGCGAGTCGAGTAACTCGAAAGAAACTTGACCGTCACCAGATCGAGGATGACACGGACCGTCCGCGACAACCCGTACTTCGACTGCCCGCGCAGCCGTGGGCGGTGGTTGACCGGGATCTCGACGATGCGTGCACCCAAGTCGGCAGCCAGCGCCGGAATGAATCGATGCATCTCCCCGTAGAGTCGCAGGCCGCGCGCCAGATCGCCGCGGATCGCCTTGAGCGTACACCCGTAGTCGTGCAGCGAAACTCCGGTGATCACGCCGATCAGCCAGTTCGCGGCCATCGACGGGATGCGCCGGCTCCACAAGGCATCCCGGCGGTGCAACCGCCAGCCCGCAACCAGATCGTTGCCCTGGGCAATCTCTTCGAGCAGCCGCGGAATCTCGGCGGGATCATTTTGGCCGTCACCGTCCATCAAGACGATGATGTCGCCACCGGCATGCGCAATACCGGCTGCCAGTGCCGCGGTCTGACCGAAGTTCCGGCTTAGTTGAACGACGCGCATGCGCGGGTCGCTCGACTGCAGCCGGCGCAACACCTCGAAGCTGCCATCGCTGCTGCCGTCGTCGACGTAGATGACCTCGGCACTTCGTCCCCACCGATCGAGCACCGCGCCGAGCTCGGTCTGCACCGGCTCGAGGTTATCGACCTCGTTGTGGATCGGGACCACAACCGAGAGGTCCATCGCGTCACACGCCGGCGATGTCGGTGAGGCTGACGAACTGGCGGTAGCGGTGTTCGATGTCGTCGTGCGTCAGCGAACGCAGGCGGTTGAGACTGAAGTCTTCGACGCAAAACGAGGCCATGACGCTGCCGTAGACGATCGCGCGGCGCAGGGAGGCCTCCGAGGTGTCGCCGGAGCGCGCGATCTCACCCATGAAACCGCCCGCGAAGGTATCGCCGGCGCCGGTCGGGTCGAATACCTCCTCCAGCGGAAATGCCGGAATCGCGAACACCGAGTCGGGAGCAAAACGAATGACGCCGTATTCGCCGCGCTTGATCAACACGCTCTTGGGTCCCATCGCGAGAATGCGACGCGCCGCCTTGACGAGATTGCGCTCGCCACTGAGGAGCCGAGCTTCCTCGTCGTTGATCGTAAGGATGTCGACCCGTCCGAGCAAGCGTTCAACGTCAGGACGCGATTCGACGATCCAATGATTCATCGTATCGCAGCCGATCAACCCCGGCGCCGCCAACTGGTCGAGCACCGTGCTCTGCAGCGCCGGATCGATATTGGCGAGAAACACATACTGCGCGTCGCGATAGCTCGCCGGCAACGCCGGTTTGAAATCGGCGAACACGTTGAGCTGCAAGTCGAGCGTATCGCGCACGTTCATGTCTTCGTGATAGCGACCCGCCCAGCGTCCGGTCTTGCCCGGCCGAAGTTGCAGCCCGTTCAAGTCGATGTTGCGCGCGGTGAGGAAATCGATTTCGCTCGCGGGAAAATCCTCGCCCGCGGTCGCCACCATCTTGACCGGGGTGAAGAAACTCGCGGCGACCGCAAAATACGTCGCCGCACCGCCCATCACATCTTCGACCTTGCCGTGCGGCGTTTCCACCGTATCGAAAAACACCGACCCGACGACCACGATGCTCATCTGTGCCCTCGCTTCTCAAAACCGATCTTCACCACAGAGACGCGGAGGCACGGAGGTTTCAAATCCGTTCACCAGTCGCTTCACACCGTCTCGTGAGAGGGGAACGTTGAAGTTGATCAGGAGACCGACTCGCGTGTTCACCAGTCGAAGATAGGTGAGAAGCTGTGCCTCGTGGACCGGCAGCAACTTCTCAACCGACTTCAGCTCCACCACCGCTTGATTCTCGACATACAAATCGATCTTCAGGTCCGCTCCGATTCGACACCCCTCGTACTCGATTGGGATGAGTCGCTGACGTTCAAAGTGCAGCTTCCGCAATTCCAGCTCCACCGCCATGCACTCTTCGTAAACGTGCTCGAGCAATCCCGGGCCCAGCGTCCGATGCACCTCGATTGCCGCCCCGACGATTTGCTCGCTCAGCCCATCGTAGTCCATGCCCGCTCTGTGTCTCAGTGCCTCTGTGGTGAAGGCCTCTCAAATGTACTTGCCGATGATGATTCGGAGATCTTCGATCACGCGCGGCGGAATCTGGCTGCGGTCGGTGATGATCGCGTTGGCCAACGCCGTCGCGCAGGCACAGGTGCGCGTAGTCGGCAACCCCACCACGGCATCGGCGACGACGGTGCGCGCCAGCGCGACATTGGCGTTGAGCACATGCAGGATGTCCTCGATCGCGACGTCGGCGGCGTGCGGATTCCAACAGTCGTAGTCGGTGACCAACGCCAGCGTCGCAAAGCACATCTCGGCCTCGCGCGCGAGCTTGGCTTCTTGCAGGTTGGTCATCCCAATGACCGTTGCACCCCAACTGCGATACATCTCCGACTCCGCGCGCGTCGAGAACTGCGGCCCTTCCATGCACAAATAGGTGCCCCCCTCGTGCACGCCGGCGCCGGCGTTGCGTGCAGCGTCGGCAACTCTTCGCGTCAACACCGCGCAACACGGATCGGCGAACATGACGTGGGCGACGATGCCGTTACCGAAGAACGTGCTCGGCCGCTTGCTGGTGCGATCGATGAACTGGTCCGGCACCACCACGTGTCCAGGCGCCACTTCGCCGCGCAAGCTGCCGACGGCGCCGACCGAGATCAGCCATTCGACGCCGAGCTGCTTCATCCCGTAGATGTTGGCGCGAAAGTTCAAGTCGGTGGGCAAGATCCGGTGCCCGCGGCCGTGGCGCGGCAGGAACACCATGCGCACGCCGTTGAGCGTGCCGCGCACGAATTCGTCGGACGGCGCGCCGAACGGCGTGCTCAACCGCAGCGACTCGACATCGGTGAGGCCGGGCAGCTCGTACAGCCCGCTTCCCCCGATCACGCCAACCGTGCGCACTCGTTATCCTCGAATCAAACGCAGCCGCGGGCCCGCTTCCACCGTCAGCGTACGGGTCGGACCCAGAATTTCACCGTCGACCATGTACTGAGTTGGCTGCGGAAACTCAACCATCACCCGGCGCGCCAGATTGTCGTAGAGCTGCGCCGATTCGGTAGGGAATCCGCGCCGCATACGCCACAGTTTGCGCACCAGCTCGGTCGGCGAGATCGGCCCCGCCAACAGATGGAAGTAGCCGGCTTTGCGGGTCGCCAAGTAGGTGGGACGGAACCCGAGACCGATGTCGACCAACGTGCTCGCATACATGATGTTGAAACGGCGAAACGGGACGCGCTCGCCGTCGCAGTCGACGTCGGCTTCGAGCGCCTGGAAGACACCGCGGGCGAACGATGTCCGCAACAGCACGGACGCGGTCAGCAGGACGATCAGCCGCGCCGCGGTGGCCGGGCCCTTGCCCGTTTGGGTGTAGTACACGCGAAGGAAGTTCACGATTGGACCGGCGCCGAACATGAAGCCGTAGTACTGTCCGTCGACTCTCAGCAGGTCGCGCTGGACCACTTCGTGGGTGCGGCCGTGTCGATAGTCGGTCATCACGTGTGCCAGCATGCGCTCGGGTCGGCGCCAGCGGCCGCCGATCGAGCGGATCATCGTGTTCATCGTTCCCGCGCGCAGCGGCAAGAACGCCGGGAGCGGTGACGAGCCGTACTCGTGCACCAAGGCCGAGAGCGCGTGAAAATAGCTGCCGTCGCCGCCGCACACCGCGACGATCTCGCGTGCGTCCGATCGAATCGCGCGCATCACCTCGGGCAAGCTATCGAGACTCGCGGTCTCGATCACCTCGCCGTCGGCACCGAGAATTTTGCGCAGACGTTCAATGCGTTCTCCCTTCGCGCGATTGCCCTTCGCGAAGGGATTCACCACGACGGCGATGCCGGGCATGGACGGTGAGTGGTGAGTCGGGAGTCGTGAGTGAAAAATGCTGAGCCGTGAGTCGTCGCCATGCGCTTCACGCGGCGTCGACGTGACGAGCGGCGAGTTGGCCGCACGCGGCGTCGATGTCTCGGCCGCGGCTGCGACGGACGGTGGCGAGTACGCCCGCCGCCGATACGCGGGCGCGGAAGGCCTCGATCGCCGCGTCCGACGAGCGCGCGACGCCGGCGCCGGGAAACGGATTGAACGGAATCAGATTGACCTTGGCGCGGATGCCGTGCAGCAACTTCACCAAGCGATCCGCATCCGCCGGCGAATCGTTGATACCAGCCAGCATCACGTACTCGAACGTGATCCGCCGACGCTGCGCGATCGGCAGTGCGCGACACATCGCCAGCAACTGCGCCAGCGGATACTTGCGATTCACCGGCATCAGACGCGCACGTTGCGCCTCGGTGGTCGCCGTCAGCGACACCGCCAGGTTGACGTTGGTCTCGCGTACCAGCCGCTCCATTTGCGGCAGCAGACCGACCGTCGATACGGTGATGCGCCGTGCGCTGATGTTCAACCCCCACGGCGCGCACAGGATCTCGATCGCCGCCACCACCGCGTCGTAGTTGTGCAGCGGCTCGCCCATGCCCATGAAGACGATGTTCGTGATCGACTCGCCGGGGTCGAATTCGCGCTCGGCCGCCATCACCTGGCCGACGATCTCGTCTTCCGACAGGTTGCGCTGCAACCCCAAGCGCGCGGTCGCGCAAAACTCGCAGCCCATGCCGCATCCGGCCTGCGACGAGATGCACAACGTCAGGCGCGGCGCCTCCGGGATCAACACCGACTCGACGGCATAGCCGCCCCGCAGGCGGAACAGGAGTTTTCGCGTGCCGTCGATCGACCGTGCGACACGCTCCGGCTCCAACCGCGACAACGCGAACGCTGCGGCCAACTGCTCGCGCAACTCGCGCGCCACGTTGGTCATCGCGCCCAGGTCGCTGACGCGCCGATGATAGATCCAGGTGAGAATTTGTTCGGCGCGATATTTGGGAAGCCCGCGCGCCGCGACCCACTCGCGCACCGCGCGCGGCGTCGCAACGCGACGCCCGGCGGGCTCGCTACTCGGCTTGATCGAGCTGGGTGAAAAAGAAGCTGATCTCCCAGCGGGCCGTGTCGGGGCCGTCAGAGCCATGGACGGCATTCTGCTCGACATCCGTGCCGAAGTCACGCCGGATGGTGCCGGCCGCCGCTTTCGCCGGATCGGTCGCGCCCATGATTTCGCGGTTGCGTGCAATCGCGTTCTCGCCTTCGAGCACCGACACCAAGATCGGGCCGGACGACATGAACTGCGTCAGGCTGGTGTAAAATGGCCGCTCTTTGTGGACCGCGTAAAAGCGCGCCGCGTCGGCTTGGCTCAAGCGCATGAATCGGCTCGCCACGACGCGCAATCCGCCTTTCTCCAGGCGCGCCAGGATTTGCCCGATCCCGTGCTTGCGCACCGCATCGGGCTTGATGATGGAAAGCGTCCGTTCAACCATAGCTTTGATTCCTCAGATTCCTTACAAGCGGATTGAACGGATTTGATCGACAGATCTTCCTTCCACAATCCGTTCAATCCGTCGTGGACTTCTTCTTAGCCGAGCGCCGCCTTCATCGTCGAGCCCAGTTCCGCGGGGCTCTTCACGATAGCGATACCGGCCGCCTCAAATGCCCGCAGCTTGTCGACCGCTGATCCGCTGCCGCCGGCGATGATGGCGCCGGCGTGTCCCATACGCTTGCCCTTGGGCGCGGTCTGTCCGGCGATGAAGCCGACAACGGGTTTGGTCATCTTTGCACGCACGAACTCGGCCGCGGCTTCTTCGGCGGTCCCGCCGATCTCGCCGATCAGCACGACGCCCTGTGTCTCCGGGTCGGCCTCGAACAGCGCCAACGCATCGATGTGCGAGGTCCCGACGATCGGATCGCCGCCGATGCCGATGCAGGTCGATTGTCCCAGCCCGAGTTGCGTGAGTTGATGCACGGCCTCGTACGTCAGCGTGCCGCTGCGCGACACCACGCCGATGTGACCGGGCTTGTGGATGTATCCCGGCATGATGCCGATCTTGCACTGCCCCGGGGTGATGATGCCGGGGCAATTGGGTCCGATGAGTCGGCTCGAGCGCCCTTCGAGGAAGCGCTTCACCTTCACCATGTCGAGCACCGGAATGCCTTCGGTGATACACACGATCAGCGACACACCGGCGTCGGCGGCCTCCATGATCGCATCGGCGGCAAACGGCGGCGGCACGTAGATCACCGAAGCGTTGGCGCCGGTCTCTTTGACGGCATCGGCCACCGTATTGAAGATCGGAATGCCCTCGAAATCGGTGCCGCCTTTGCCAGGCGTCACGCCGGCGACCATTTGGGTGCCGTATTCCTTGCAGGCGCGGGTGTGGAATTGGCCGGTCGAGCCGGTGATACCTTGCGTGAGGACGCGAGTGTTTCGATCGACGAGAATGCTCACGAGTGACTCCGGTGTGCGAGGTGAGGTCGTCTATCGACTCGCGCACGCAAAGTCAATTTGAGCCATCGCGCCTCCATCCTGACCCTCCTCCGCTTCGCAGAGGAGGGAACCTGCAGGTCGCTGCGCGTCGTATACCGAACCGCTTGGGGTGAGCGCAGTTTGTCTCGCAAGACGGTCCCCGCTGCTGTGACCACCTCCAGCCACGGGGGAGGGTCAGGAAAGAGGCGTCCTCGCCCGAGCTAGCCGCGTCACCCGCGTTTGAGGATAACCACACACGCGTTAGCCCCGCGACCGACGGTGTGCGCTAGCGCGATGCGCGCATGCGCGACCTGCCGTGGGCCTGCGGTGCCGCGAAGCTGCCAGGTCAACTCGACGATCTGCCCTAGTGCTGAGGCGCCGAGCGGTTCGCCTTTCGACAGCAGCCCCCCGCTCACGTTCACCGGCAGCTTCCCGCTGCGTTCGGTGACGCCGTCAGCGATCCACTTGCCGCAATCGCCGGGCGGACAGAGCAACAATTCCTCGTACGATTGCAGCTCGCGGCCCGACTCGGTGTCTTGCAACTCGACGACGTCGAGATCATCCGGTCCGATCCCCGAACCGTCGTAGGCGGCGCGTGCCGCCAACTCGGTCGGCGAGGTCACGTCGTCATCGACCACTCCGCACAACGGCGTGTGCTCGCCGAGCACGTTGCCGGGCAAATGGGACCGTAACGCGGCAGCGGCCACAACGACTTCTCCCGGCGCGCCGCTCGCCGGCCGGAGCACCACCGCGGCCGCGCCCTCGTTGGGTGAACAGAGCATGTACAAGGTCAGCGGGTCGCAGACCATCGCCGAGTTGAGTACCTGCTCGATCGTGAACGGCTTGCGGAACATCGCGTATGGATTGTCGACGCCGTTGCGATGGTTCTTCACCGACACTTGCGCAAGCTGCTCGCGCGTCACGCCGCTTTCCAGCATCAGCCGCTGGGCACGCAAGGCGAAGTAGGCGGGCGCCGGGCTCAGGCCCATTTGTTCCGCCCACGGCTCCCAGAACGACGAGCGGATGATTCCCCGCGGCATCTTCTCCATGCCGAAGGCGAGCACGCAATCGTACTGCCCCGATCGAATCGCTTCGACGCCGAGTTGCAACGCCGCGCCGCCGCTGGCGCAGCCGGCTTCGATGTTCATCGTCGGAATCCCTGTGGCTCCCAGCGCAGTCAGCACTCGGTGCCCGGCGGCTACGCCTGAGTAGACCGTTCCGCAGTACGCGGCTTGGAGGCGTGTCCGATCGACACTAGCGTCTTCTAGCGCCCTCTGAACCGCTTCAACACCGAGATCGACCAAACTCTTGCCGCCGAAACGACCGAACGGATGGATGCCGACCCCGGCGATAGCAACGTTCCGGCTCATGATGCGTCAGCGCCGTTCTGGTGGGGGGACATCTGCGTCGTCGCTACACCTGAAGAAGACCCTTCGGGCTCAAACGCGTAGGTGAGCACCTCGTGTCCGTCGTCATCGACGAACAGCGGCGCGAGGCGCAGGCGCACCGCCATACCCACGCGCAATTGATCGAAGCGCGCTTCAGTCAGCGGACTGATGATGCGGAGGCCTTCAGGCAGCTCGACGACGGCGAAGCCATATGGCACCGCGCCGCGATAACCAGGCGGCGCGTTGTGCACGGCGGTGAAGAGTCGAAGCGTGCCGCGCTCGCTCAGCGAAACGGTTGTGCAGTCAGCCGCACCGCAATAGGGGCACGTCCCTTGCGCCGGAAAGTGGTGTCGACCACAGCGCCCGCAACGTCCGCCGAGCAATCGCGGCGGGTCGATCGAAAACAACCCGCCGCGAATGGCAATTGCTTCCTTCCGCCCAGTCACGAATCACCACTCACGACTCACCCTTCACCCTCTCACTCCGACTCGTCGTAGTTCGAGACGCGCCAGCCGTTGGGTTCTTTGCGCGTCGTGATCATCCATTTGCGCGCGAAGTTGCCGCCGTCATCGAACCGAATCTTGCCGTCGAACAAGAAGGAGGCGCGATCGGCGCCCTCCTCGCGTTTCTCCACCAGAGAATATCCGACATGCGGCTTACGCGTCGTCTCGTCGATGACCTGTCCGGTGGTGAGCCGCTGCTCCTCCTCGACCTTCGCGAACGCCGGCCCGACGCACAACTCCTTGGCCTGCGCGAGATTGATCTGAACGTAGTGGGCGTCAACGAACCGCTCCGCCGTGCCTTGCGCCGTGTCGGCTCCGGGTCGACAGGCAACCGGTCCCAACAACATCAGCGCCACCCCCACCCAAGACCGTGCTCGGTCACCCTGAACGAAGCGAAGGGCCCTTCGTTGCAACACCAACATGAGGTTGTTCGCTTCACTCAGAATGACATGCACGCCAGGCCAGACCATGGGCACACGACCGCTAGGGTTTACGAAACAGCGCACCGAGCTTGGCGCGCGCGTCGCCACCGGCGGGTTTGGCGGCCGCCCGGCCGCCGGCTCGAAACGAAAAGTAGTCGCAGAAGTTGCCCGCCACCTTGTCGACCTGGCGTTCGGCCTGGGTTTCGAGGCAATCGTTGTGATGGCCCGGGGCGAAGAAGCGGCAGTTGCGGCAGCAGTGGAGGTCGGCGCGGCACTTGAGGCAGGCGTCGCGGCGACCGACGCGCTCGACCGATCCGATATCAGCTCCGCACTGGTGACAGACTCGCCCGTCGTGGTCAGATTGCGCCATCATTCGCGATCGTTGAATAGAAACTTGCCCCGTTCCTTGCCGCTGGTAGGCGTGGTTGATACCATACGCATTGCGTCGCTCACAATGCGACCGATCGACGACTATGTTGAACCAGATCACGGCTTTCGAGCAGGCACTGCGGGTCGAGCGGAATGCGTCCGCACACACCGTGCGCAACTACGTCAGCGATGTGCGCCAGTTCAACGCCTTTCTGGTTGCGCATCAATTGTGTGGCGGCGACGAGCGCGGCGTCGACGTGCAGCAGCTCGACCAGATGGCCGTGCGCGCCTTTCTCGTCGATCTGTTGCGCCGCAACCGCAAGAGTTCGGCGGGCCGCAAGTTGTCGGCGGTAAAAACCTTCTGTCGCTTTCTCCGTCGCCGCGGGGTGATCGAGCACGACCCGACCGCGGGCGTGCTGACTCCGAAGAAGGACCAGCAGTTACCGGTGCACCTGACGGTCGACGACGTCTTCCGCTTGCTCGAAGCACCGCGCGCCGATACCCCCGACGGCGTGCGCGATCGCGCGCTGCTCGAGGTCGTGTATTCGGCTGGACTGCGCGTGAGTGAATTGGTCGGTCTGGATTGGGACGACGTCGATCCCAAGCTCGAACTGGTCCGCGTCCGCGGCAAGGGCGGCAAGGAGCGCATCGTTCCAATCGGCGCCAAAGCATTGGCGGCGCTCGACACCTACCGCGCACGCATTCCCCAGCTCTGCCGGCGCTTGCTGGAGCCGCAGGTTGTGTTCTTGAACCGCCGCGGTCAACGTCTCACGACGCGCTCGGTGGCACGGCTGGTCGACCACTACATTCTGACGTCGGGCATTGCGACCAAGGCGAGCCCGCACGCCCTGCGCCACAGCTTCGCGACGCATCTGCTCAGCGCCGGCGCGGATCTGCGCGCGATTCAGGAGCTACTCGGCCACGCCAGCCTGTCGACGACGCAGAAGTACACCCATCTCAATCTCGACCATCTGATGGCCGTCTACGATAAGGCTCACCCGCGCGCCTGAGCGCCGGCCGTGCGAGGGGGTGAACGGATGGTGACCCGCCACACAAGGAGACGTGTTCCCCGGATTCGCAGCACCACCATCTTGGCGCTGCGGCATCAGGGCAAGGTGGTGATGGCCGGCGATGGTCAGGTCAGCATGGGCAATACCGTGATGAAGGCCGGTGCGCGCAAAGTGCGGCGGATCTACAACGGCCAGGTCATCGCCGGCTTTGCCGGATCGAGCGCCGACGCCTTCACGCTGTTCGACAAGTTCGAAGCCAAACTCGAACAGTACAACGGCAACCTCACCCGCGCCGCGGTCGAACTCGCCAAAGACTGGCGAACCGACCGCATCTTGCGCCGGCTCGAAGCGCTGTTGATCGCGGCGAACAAGGACGGTCTGCTGGTATTGTCGGGCAGCGGCGACGTCATCGAGCCCGACGACGGCGTGATCGCGATCGGCTCGGGCGGCAACTACGCGCTGGCCGCGGCGCGCGCATTGCTGAAGCACTCGGCGTTGACACCGCGCGCGATTGCCGAAGAAGCGATGCGAATCGCCGCGGCGATCTGCGTCTTCACCAATGATACGTTCGTGATCGAGGAACTCGGATGAGCAACATGACGCCCCGGGAAATCGTCTCGGAGCTGGATCGCTATATCGTCGGCCAGCGCAAAGCCAAGCGCGCGGTTGCGATCGCGCTGCGTAACCGCTGGCGGCGGTTGCAGGTGCCCGAAGAACTGCGCGACGAAATCGCGCCCAAGAACATCATCATGATCGGTCCCACCGGCGTCGGCAAAACCGAAGTCTCGCGCCGGCTCGCGAAACTCGCGCAGGCACCGTTCCTCAAGGTCGAGGCCTCGAAGTTCACCGAAGTCGGCTACGTCGGCCGCGACGTCGAATCGATGATCCGCGACCTCACGGACCTGGCGATCAAGATGGTGAAAGAGGAAGAACAGGAGAAGGTGCAGGTGCGGGCACGCGACCTCGCCGAAGAGCGGCTGCTCGATCTGCTGCTCCCGCCGACTTCCGCCGCCGAGCGGCGCGTCCAACCGATGACCGGCGCCGCCGAGGTCGACGAGAGCGCCGCCGCCACCCGCGAGAAGCTCCGCCGCATGCTGCGCGAAGGCAAGCTCGACGAACGCATCGTCGAGTTGGAAAGCACCGTCACCGCCATGCCGATGGTCGAAGTCTTCACGCCGCAAGGCATGGAGGAGATGGAGTTCCATCTCAAAGACATGTTCTCCAACCTCATGCCGAAGAAAAGCAAGAAACAGCGGCTCGCCGTCCCCGACGCGCTCACCGTCCTGACGCAGGAAGAAGCCGGCAAGCTCGTCGACATGGACGCGGTCCACAAGGAAGCGATCCGGCGCGTCGAGCAATCCGGCATCATTTTCATCGACGAGATCGACAAGATCGCCGGCCGCCAACAAGCCACCGGGCCCGACGTGTCGCGCGAGGGCGTGCAACGCGATCTGCTGCCGATCGTCGAGGGCTCGACCGTGAACACCAAGTACGGGATGGTGCGCACCGACCACATTCTCTTCATCGCCTCGGGCGCGTTTCACATCGCCAAGCCCTCGGATCTCATTCCCGAGTTCCAAGGACGGTTTCCGATCCGGGTCGAACTCGACGCGCTCACGCAACAGGACTTCGTCCGCATTCTGACCGAGCCGCAAAACGCGCTGATCAAGCAGTACGTCGCGCTGATGGCGACAGAGCGGGTCAGCTTGCAGTTCCGCGACGACGCGATCGCCGAAATCGCCGCGATTGCCGCGCGGGTCAACGAGCGCACGGAAAACATCGGCGCCCGCCGCCTGCACACGGTCGTCGAGCGCCTGCTCGATCAGATTTCGTTCGACGCGCCCGAATTGGAGGGCAAGGCCATCGTGATCGACGCCGCCTACGTGCGCGACAAGCTCGAAGACGTGGTGAAGGACGAAGACCTCTCGCGGTACATTCTCTGACTGGCGGTGGAGCTCACGCGATATGCAGACGTTGATTCAGAAGGCCGAAGTGCTGCTCGATGCGCTGCCGTACATCCGGCGCTTCTCGGGCAAGACGTTCGTGATCAAGTACGGCGGTCACGCCATGGTCGACGAAGAACTCAAGGCGAGCTTCGCACAAGACATCGTGCTGCTGAAGTTCGTCGGCATGAACCCAGTGATCGTGCACGGCGGCGGGCCGCAGATCGGCGAGATGCTCAAGCAGCTCAACATCCAATCGACCTTCGTACGCGGCATGCGCGTCACCGATCAAGCGACGATGGACGTCGTCGAAATGGTGCTGGTCGGAAAGATCAACAAGGAAATCGTCACCCTGATCAATCGTCACGGCGGCCGCGCGGTCGGATTGTCCGGCAAGGACGGCGATTTGATTCTGGCGCGCAAGATGAGCCTGACGGTGGAGGAAGAGGGCAAGCGCTCTCGACTCGACGTCGGCATGGTCGGCGAGGTGCGTGCGATCAATGCGGCGGTGATCGAGTCGCTCGACCACAGCGACTTCATCCCGGTGATCGCGCCGGTTGGCGGCGGCGACAAGGGCGAGACCTACAACATCAACGCCGATCTGGTGGCCGGCAAAGTGGCGGAGGCGTTGCGGGCGGAGAAGTTGATTCTGCTCACCGACGTCGAAGGCATTCGCGGCGCCGACGGCGCGGTGTTGGCCGCGCTCGACGCCGAGCACGCGCAGGAGCTGATCAAGGACGGTACGATCGGCGAAGGCATGATTCCCAAGGTCGAGTGCTGCATCGACGCATTACGCGGCGGCGTCAAGAAGACCCACATCATCGACGGACGCGTAAAGCACTCCGTGTTGCTCGAAATCTTCACCCGCGAAGGCGTCGGCACCGAGGTCGTACGCGCGCTGCAACGCGGGACCGTGGCCAAGAAGCGACTCGGCTCTGGTTCTTCCTCGTCGGCAAGAGGATGAAGGTGAAGGTGGAGATGGCGTATCCGGCTCCCCCCTCTCTTGTCACTTCTGGCAACGGCGGAGGGGTGGGATAGGGGGGCAACCATGACCAATCGCGACATCATCGATCTGGGCGGCAGATATCTCTTCCAGATCTATCCGCGTGCTCCGCTGGCGATCGTGCGCGGCAAGGGCTGTCGCGTGTGGGACGCCGACGGGAAGGAGTATCTCGACTTCTTCGGCAGCACCGTCGTGGTCAACCTCGGCCACTGCCATCCCGCAATCACCCGCGCGCTCACCGAGCAGGCGAACACGATCCTGCACGTGTCCAACCTTCATCACAGTGTCCCGCAAGCGCAACTGGCGGAACGGCTGGTCACCCATTCGTTCGCCGACCGCGCGTTCCTTTGTAACAGCGGCGCGGAGGCCAACGAAGCGGCGATCAAGTTGGCTCGCAAATACGGCGCCGATCACGGCGACGGTCGCTACGAGATCGTCACCATGCTGGGCTCGTTTCACGGCCGCACCATCGCCACCATTGCCGCGACCGGCCAGGAAAAAGTCCGCCGCGGCTTTCAACCGCTGCCGGAGGGTTTTCGCTACGTCCCCTACAACGATGTCGCTGCCGTCGAGCGTGCGATTACCGATCGCACCATCGCGGTGATGCTCGAGCCGGTGCTCGGCGAGGGCGGTATCGTCGCGGCCACCGCTGAGTTCATGCAGCGCGTACGCGAGCTGTGCGATCGGCGCAACGTGCTCCTCATCCTCGACGAAGTGCAGACCGGCATGGGTCGCCTCGGGACGCTCTTCGGTTATGAGTTGAGCGGCATTGCGCCGGACATCATGACGCTCGGCAAAGGCTTGGGGAACGGCGTGCCAATCGGCGCGATGCTCGCCACCGAACGGGTGGCCGCAGCGTTTGCGATCGGCGCGCACGGCACGACCTTCGGCGGGAACGCCCTCACCTGCGCGGTCGCCACCGCCGTGGTCGACACGTTGCTGCAGGAGAATGTGCTGGCCAATTGCCGGGCGATGGGCGATTACCTGCGCGAGCGCCTGCGCGATCTGCAGCGCAAACACCCGATGATCAAAGACGTGCGCGGGCACGGCTTGCTCGTCGGCGTCGAACTGGCCGAGCCCGGCGCCGCAGTCGTGGATCGCTGTCGCGAGGCCGGTTTGATCCTCAACTGCACGGCCGAGAAGGTGCTCCGCCTGTCGCCGCCGCTGGTCGTCGGTCGCGCCGAAGTCGACGAAGCCGTGGCAATCTTGGCAAAGGCGCTGTCGTCATGAAACGCGACTTTCTCTCGCTCGCCGACCTCACGCGCGGCGAGATCGAGGAGATCCTCCACTTGTCCGCGACGCTCAAGCGCGACCTGAAGGCCGGCAAGCGCCCGCCGCTGCTCGCCGGCCAGTCGCTGGCGATGATCTTCGAGAAGCCGAGCCTGCGTACCCGCGTCACCTTCGAGGTGGGAATGACGCAGCTCGGCGGCTACGCAATTTATTTGACGCCGAAGGACATCCAGCTCGGCGAGCGCGAGTCCGTGGCCGACATCGCGCGCAACCTCGACCGTTGGGTCGACCTCATCATGGCGCGCACCTTCTCGCACGCGACACTGCTCGACTTGGCCAAGCACGCGGGCGTGCCGGTCATCAACGGATTGTCCGACATCCTGCATCCGTGCCAGGTATTGTCGGATTGCTTCACGCTGATCGAGAAGCGCGGCCGTCTCGACGCTCTGCATGTCGCCTTCGTCGGCGACGGCAACAACGTCGTCAACTCGTGGATGAACGCCGCTGCGCGGCTCGGGTTCACCTTCGCGCTCGCGTGTCCACCCGGCTATGAACCCAACGAAGCCGTATACGGCTCAGCCGTCAAAGCCGGCGCGAAAGTGCTGGTCACGCATTCGGTCGCCGAAGCGGTCACGAACGCCGATGTCGTCTACACCGACGTCTGGACGAGCATGGGGCAGGAAGCCGAGAGCGAGCGACGGCGACGCGATTTCGCCGCGTATCAAGTCAACGCCGAACTGCTGCGCCACGCCCGACGCGACGCGCTGGTCATGCACTGCCTGCCGGCGCATCGAGAAGAGGAGATCACCAGCGAGGTGCTCGACGGCCCACAATCGATCGTGTTCGATCAGGCCGAGAACCGATTGCACATTCAGAAGGGCATCATGGTCTGGCTCAACGACAAGCGGCCGAAACATCGATGAGAAAGTCCAAGGTCTGAGGTCCAATGTCTAAGGTTGATGAAACGCCCAAGAAGATCGTGCTCGCATACTCCGGCGGGCTGGATACCTCGGTCATCCTCGGCTGGTTGATCGACACGTACGGCGCGGAGGTAATCGCCTTCTGCGCCGACCTCGGCCAAGGCGAAGAACTCACGCCGGTCGAGGGCAAGGCGAAGAGCGGCGGTGCCAGCACGGTGTTCATCGACGACCTGCGCGAGGAGTTCGTGCGCGACTTCGTCTTCCCGATGCTGCGTGCCAACGCGGTGTACGAAGGTACCTATCTGCTCGGCACATCGATCGCGCGCCCGCTGATCGCGAAGCGGCAGATCGAGATCGCCAACGCCGAAGGCGCCGACGCGGTCGCACACGGCGCCACCGGTAAGGGCAACGATCAAGTGCGCTTCGAGCTGACGTACTACGCCCTGCGGCCGGACATTCGGGTGATTGCGCCGTGGCGCATCTGGGATCTCAACTCGCGATCCAAGCTGATCGCCTACGCCGAATCGAAGCGGATCCCGATTCCGGTCACGAAGGAAAAACCGTACAGCACCGACCGCAATCTGCTCCACATCAGCTACGAAGGCGGCGTCCTCGAAGATCCGAACAAGGAGCCGTACGACGACATGTTCATCTTGACCGTGTCGCCGGAGAAGGCGCCTGACAAGCCGGAATACGTCGAACTCGAGTTCGAGGCGGGCAATCCCGTCAGCGTCGATGGCGAGCGGCTGTCGCCTGCCGCGCTACTCGCGCGCCTCAACGCGATCGGCGGACGTAACGGCATCGGCCGCGTCGACTTGGTGGAGAACCGTTACGTCGGCATGAAGTCGCGTGGCGTCTATGAGACACCGGGCGGGACGATCATTCACGCCGCCCATCGAGCGCTCGAATCGATCACGCTCGACCGCGAGGTCTTACATCTGCGCGATTCGCTGATCCCGCGCTACGCCGAGATGGTGTACTACGGCTACTGGTTCGCCCCCGAGCGCGAGATGTTGCAGACGCTGATCGACGACGCGCAGCGTCCGGTCACGGGCACGGTGCGGCTCAAGCTCTACAAAGGCAACGTCATCATTGCCGGGCGCCGCGCGCCGAAGTCGCTCTACGATCCCCACGTCGCGACGTTCGAGGAAGATTCGGTCTACCGCCAAGCCGACGCCGAAGCGTTCATCCGCTTGAATGCGCTGCGCCTGCGGATTCGCGCATTGGTGAACAAGGGCTGAGCACTTCGACGACCAGGCCGATCTAGGGGCGCCCGGCCGCCCATTCTCGCGTACGCGGCCACGGCGTGCACCCTCGCCGAATGGGCGCATGCGTTGACAGCGAGCAACCAGCGCGCATGATGCCGGCAATGGCTGTGGCCGCCACGACGGTTTCGCGGGTCGATGCAAGCGCGGACCTGCGCACCCGGCTCAGCGCAGGCGTCGCATCATTGGTTGTCGGCAGCCTGTTGCTGGCTGCCAAGTATTTCGCCTACGAACTGACGGGATCCACCGCAATTCTGTCGGACGCGATGGAGAGCATCGTGAACGTCGTGGCGGCCGCCTTCGCGATCGGCGGGTTGGTGTTTGCGGGCCGGCCGGCGGACCGCAATCATCCCTACGGCCACGGCAAGATCGAATACTTTTCGGCGGCGTTCGAAGGCGGCTTGATCGCATTCGCCGCCGTCATGATCGTGTACGAAGCCGGACGGACATTGCTGGAGGGCGGAGCGGTCCGCCAGCTCGACCTCGGCTTGGCCATCACCGGCGCGGCCGGCGCGATCAATCTCGCCCTCGGGGGATTCCTGATCCGCGTCGGTCGTCGCGCGCGCTCCATCACACTGGTCGCTGACGGGCAGCATGTGTTGTCCGATTTCTGGACCAGCCTCGGCGTCGTCATCGGACTTTTGCTGGTGCGGCTGACAGGCATCCCGTGGCTCGATCCATTGGTCGCGGCGCTGGTTGGTTTCAATTTGGCGCGGACCGGCTTGCATCTCGTCCGTCGCGCGGCGGCCGGCTTGCTCGACGAAGAAGACTCCGAGTTGCTCGCCAAACTCCTCGCGTCACTCAATGCCAGCATGGTGCCGGGCATCATTCGCGTACACAATCTGCGCGCGATCCGCTCGGGACGGTTCAGCCACATCGATGCGCATCTGGTCGTACCGGAATTCTGGACCGTCGAACGCGCACACGACGCGGCTGACACCTTCGAGCGCGAAGTCATCACGGGCTGCGGGATCGACGGGGAAATCGTTTTTCACACCGATCCGTGTCGGCGCGCCTACTGCTCGCGCTGCGACATCGGCGACTGTCCGATTCGCGTCGAGCCGTTTCGCTCGCGTCCGGCGCTTACGGTCGAAGAGATCATTCAGCCGGATCTGGTTCCGGGATAGCCCCGACCCTACAGCGGATTCGCTGAGTTCGCCTCCCCTGCGCCCCTGAGGAGAAAACCGGGCGCGGTTTTTCCTCAGACTCCTCCTTCACTTCCGCGGCGCTCGCGACGGGGCGCTGCTTTCCGAGTCGGCCTCACGCCGACGCCGTACACCAACGGCATCGGCCTGCGATACCAATGGTGGGCTGCACGCCGCCAGCGATGGCCTTTGGGCTCCGTAAGTTGATGGTCACACCCTCCGTCGTTGAGGAGAGCCGCCGCGGGTCTCCTCAACGACGGGTGCAGGGGCAACGCTCCGCAACCAGCGATCGATCTGCTTGCGAGCGATCGCCTTGTGCCGGATCCCCACCGTGGCGCACGCACTCATCTTGACACTCGCACCGGCCGCGCGGGATGGTAGCGCGTATCCGAAAGGAGCCGTGATGCGACTCGGCCGCTACGACAATCCTTACAAGTGCGTCTCGTACAATGCGATCGACTCGTCGGTCCGACAGGAGCCGGTGTCGCTCGACGCGCAGGACGGTGGGTTGAGCAGCGGAATGCTTTACACCAAGGGGGGCCGGCATCAGACGGTCGTCTGCTTTATGCACCCCAAGGCCGACATGAGCCGGCACTACGCGATCCCCGCGCTGCTCGAGGCCGGCTACGCGGCGTTTGGCCAGAATAGCCGCTGGTTGAACAACGACGAGATGTGCGTACACGAAAATCTGCTGCTGGATATCGGCGCGGGCATCGCCTTCCTGCGCAGTCGCGGGTTCAAACACATCATTCTCTGCGGCAACAGCGGCGGCGGCTCGCTATACGCGTTCTACATCGCACAGTCGGTTACCGCGCCGCCGGATCGACTGACCCAGACGCCGGCGGGCGACCCGCTCAATCTCAATACCTTCGAGTTGCCGACGGTCGACGGTTACATCAACCTCGCCGCACACCTCGGCGAGGGCAAGATTCTCATGCAGATGATCGATGCGTCGGTCACCGACGAGAACGATCCGCTGTCGTGCGATCCGTCGCTCGACCCGTTCAACCCGGACAACGGCTACCGTCACCCGCCCGAATCAAGTCGCTATAGTCCGGAATTTGTCGCGCGCTATCGTGCGGCTCAGCGCACCCGCGTCGAGCGCCTCGACGGCATCGCGCGCACACATCTTCGACGCCGGCAAGACTCGCGACAGCGGATTGCCACCTCCGACTTTGCCTCTCGCGTTTGGCCCGAGCAGGCGGGCGCGCTACGCGGCGCGGTGGTCTGCCCATACATGGTGATCTATCGAACCGAAGCCGACCTGCGAGCGTTCGATCTCGCGCTCGATCCATCCGATCGCAACGCCGGCAGCCTGTTTTCGTACCGCCCGGATCTCACCAACTACATGGAGTTCGGCTTCGGCCGAGTCCAGACGCCGCGGGCCTGGCTGAGCACCTGGTCCGGGTTGTCATCCAACGCTGCCGTCGAACGCAACGCCCCCGCGGTCAGCGTCCCGTCGCTGGTGGTGTACTACACCGGCGACAACGGCATTTTTCCGAGCGACGCGCGGGCGGCCTACGACGCGCTGGGCAGCCGCGACAAGCAGATTCATGCGGTCCCGGGCGATCACTATGGCTTCGGCATCGGTAGTCAGGAGCGAACCGGCGCGCCGCTCGCACTGGCAAAGATCGTCGACTGGCTGCGGGAACGGTTCGCGGCGTAGGGGACGTTCTTTTTCGGCGTTTGAAATTTCCGCCCCTCAGGATTGCAGCTCCGAGAATCCTGCGAAGCGCAACGGGCGAGATTGACGGCCCACTGAGGGTGGCGCCCGATTTGCTCACAAGGGCTGCGAGGCCGAACGAGGACGCCAAGTCCGCAGCGCCATATCGCGAAGGAGACCGTTCCATGACAGAAATCGCATCTGCTCACGAGGCCGTTGTGATGCGACGGGCCATCGACATCACGTTTTCGATCGTGCTCGGCGCCTCCTGCCTGGCGCTCTGCGTGTGGATGGCGCTGCTCCTGTCTGCGTGATCCCTGAACGCGCGTGATCCGCGCGTATACGCTGCACCAGCGCGCTCGGGGAGAGCGCGCTCCACCTCCGGCGCCCGTTGAGTATGCGCCGGCTTGCTCGACACCCGACGGCGGTGTAGCCAACTCACGACGGGCGCGAAGGGAGGATTCGATGGCGTTTGCGCAGTACGCGGAGTTTGACGGTCTTGGGCTCGCCGAACTGGTGCACAAGGGGGAGGTGTCCCCGACCGAATTGGTCGAGGAGGCGATAGCTCGCATCGAGAAGCACAACCCGAAACTCAATGCCGTCGTTCACAAATTTTACGAGCGCGGACGCGCCGCCGCCGCAACTCTCGCGCAGCGCCGTGACCAGCGCCGTCCGTTTCACGGCGTGCCCTTCTTGCTGAAAGACATCCTCGGCAACTACCAGGGCGAGCCGACCGCATCGGGATGCCGCTTCATGACCGGCGTCGTCGCTCCGCACGACGACACGTTGGTCGCCCGCTACAAAGCAGCGGGGCTGGTGCCGCTCGCGAAGACCAACGCGCCGGAATGCGGCATCCTGCCGACGACCGAGCCGGCACTCTACGGTTCGTGTCACAATCCGTGGAATCTCGATCATTCCACCGGGGGTTCGAGCGGCGGCTCCGCTGCGGCGGTCGCCGCCGGGATCGTTCCCCTCGCCCACGCCAACGACGGCGGCGGCTCGATTCGGATTCCGGCATCCTGTTGCGGGCTGGTCGGCTTGAAACCGACGCGCGCGCGCAATCCGCTGGGTCCGGATCTCGGCGACATGATGAGCGGATTGGTGGTTGAACATGTCGTCAGTCGCACCGTCCGCGACTGCGCCGCGGCGCTTGATTGTACGCACGGACCCGAGCCCGGTGATCCCTACTACGCACCCGCGGTCGAGCGGCCGTTCATCGAGGCGATTCGGACACCACCAACCAAACTGCGGATAGCTTATTGGACCAAGAGTCCAACCGGGGCACGGTTGCATCCAGACTGCGTGGCGGCAATCGAGTTGACGGCGAAGCTCTGTGCCGACGCCGGCCATATCGTAGAAGAAGGTGCGCCGCCGCTCGACATGGGCGTCTTCATGCCGTCGTTTCTCACCGTCTTCACCGCGGCGACGCCCACAATGATCGACGGTTTCGCCATGCTGCACGGGCGCACACCGACGGAGCGCGACTTCGAACCGCTGACGTGGGGCATTTATCAGATGGGCAAACAGATCAGCGCGGTGCAGTATCAGATCGCGATCGCCATGATTCAAATGGCGGCGCGTGAAATCGCCCGCTGGCATCAGACGTACGATTGCTGGCTCACCACCACCTTGGGAACGCCGCCGATCACGCTCGGGTTGATCGACATCAATCAATCCGATCCGATGGTGGGCATGGGGCCGCTCGCGGACTACGTGCCGTTCACGCCGATCCAGAACGCGACCGGCCAGCCGGCGATCTCGTTGCCGCTCCATTGGAACGCCGCGGGCTTACCGATCGGCGTGATGTTCACCGGTCGTTTCGGCGACGAAGCGACGCTGCTTCGCCTGGCCGCGCAGCTCGAACAAGCCCGGCCATGGAAGGATCGCCGGCCCCCCATCTATGGGTGAGCCGGGTCGGCTGGTTCCTGCGCACCTTGCGGGCGGCGCGCGACAACCAGTGCGCCGCCCGCAAGCAACAGCAGCCCCAACGTTGGGGCACCCCACGGCGGCAAGGCCGGCACCCCAGACGGTGGGGAGATGCCCGAATCGTTGACCACCCACGACAGCAAAGATCCGCCGACGAGCACGCCGTTGCCAACTGCGGTAGCGCGCGTACGCATTGCCGACAGTTCGGCGTTTCCATTCATCGCCGCGACGATGTTAGCCACGACCTGAGCGGCGTTTTGTCCTGCCGACGTCACGACGTGAATGGCGACGCCGTCGACCACCACATCGATCGATCCGCCCTTCGCCGTCCCTTGCAACGTGCGGCCCGATTCGACCTTGCACGTCGCCGAGCACCCATCGCCCCCGAGCACGTTTCCGTCGTCGCACTGCTCACCGACGTCGCGCACACTGTTGCCGCAGGCGGCCGGAAAATTCGCACCATTCGCCGGATTCGTACCAGCGTCGGCTTCGTCTTGATCGAAGAAATTGTCCTCGTCACGATCGACACCGACGCGAATCCCCGAGCCCGGCGGGACGCAGGTGTAGGTTAGTTCCTGCCCCGAGTTGCCGGCAATCGCCCGCAAACCGGCATCCGTCAACAGCGGCTCAAACAAGCGATCGCTGCGGAAGTAGCCGCCGCTGGTGCGGTACCAGCCGCGGGCCGTTCCGGCGACGGTTCCTTTGACCACGACATCGCACTCGGCGGCGGCGGCGCGTGCGATCAACAAGTCGATCCGAGTTCCGACGGTGGCTGCGTTTGCACTGGAGAGCGTAATTTGCTGGCCGACGATGGGCGCGAGATTGCTGTCATACGCCAGCACGAACTGCTCGACTTGGCGGCGCGTTGTGTCGGAGGGAAACGTGAACACCATGGCATGGAGAAAGTCGAACACTGAAGCGACACTGCCATCGTGCAAGAATCCGAAGCCGCGCACCTGCGGGCCGCCGGCGGCAAACATGCCGATCTTCTGATAGGCGTTGCGCAGGTGGGCAACTTTGAAGAACTGGGTTTCGCTTTCGAATGTTGACTGGCCATCCGATCCGAAGTGACCGGCGGCCGGATCCAAGACGTGACACCCGTTGCAGTTGAATACCGTGTCGGAGACTTGCCCAAAATAGAAGTTGCGCCCCGCCTGCTGATCGCTCGTCAGCGAATTGTCGAGCGCCCGAATCGGATTGGGCGGATACGTGACCTGGAGAATGAAGTCCGTGAAGGCCTGCATTTCAGCCGTGGTCAAGGGACCGCTGCGGCCGAGCAGATCACCGAATGCGACGTTGAATTTCTTGAACGCGGCGGCTGAATCGAAGGTGCTGCCACCCACATCATTGCCGCCGGTGCGATCGCCGCGCCAGTGCATCGGCCCGTGGTTGGCCATGCCGCGCAGGCTCTGCGTCGTCATCGGGCCCTTCATGGGCGCGAAATCGCGAAACGTTCCCGGTGGGACGAGGTTGATGCGAAACGGACCGGGATTGGTGATGGTCTGACCATCGGGATTGCCGAGGTCCCACGCCAGACTGTCGAAATCACCGAAGATATGGCAGCTCGCGCACGCGGAATCGCCGTGGCTCGAAGTGTAGGACGCGTCGTACAGGAACCGGCGGCCGTTGACGATGCTCGCCGGCTCGGGATTGTATAACGGAACATGGTCGACTTCGGACTGCGAGTTCGTGTTGACAACCGAGATTGCGTTGTCGAAGCGCGTCAGCACGTAAAGCTGAGCGCGCGCTTCATCCAGAACGAGCCCGGTCGGCCCGCCGCCGCTCACGGGGATCTGGTCAGCGCCGGGAGTGAACGTGTCCGCCTCGATTTCCGTCGTGTCGAACACGCCGACCTTGCTCGACCCCAGCGCCGCCACGTAGAGCGTCGCGCCGTCCGCAGTCACCGCCATTCCCTGCGGAAACGCGAGGCTGGCGGCGTTCTCGGCGTTCGGGTTGGTCGCGCAACAACTGCCGTAGTTGATGTGCTTGTTGAGATGCCGAGCGGAGGCAACGCCGCCCGACAGCACCGTGATGCGGCTCTCGTGCAGATGCCCGCGCACGCTGTGGCCCGCGTAGGTGCCAGGACCTTCGAAGCGCTTGTCGTTCTGTGCATCGCTGTTGGCGACGTAGACTTTGCCGTTGCCCGGGTTCACCACCATGTTGAACAGAACCGTCCCGACGCCGGTGTAGTAGCCCGTCGGCCCCGCGATCGCCGCCGGGGGGTTGGCGGTGGCATCGATCAGAAAGACATCCCGATCGGGGAGTGAGAACGGAACTTGGCTGTCCCAACTGCGGCTCAGTTCATCGACCCAATGCGTGCCGTTGAACTTCACAACCAGCCCGACTTCCGGTTGTGGCTGGTTCAGATAGTTCGTGTTGGGTGCTGGCAACCCGCCGTTGCTTTGACCGCCGTTTGGAACCCCAGGGTCGCCGATGGTCGTAGTGCGGTTGCCCGACTGAAAAATTGCGGCGTAAACGGTGTTGCCGTCGGGGCTAACCGCCAACGCCCTCGGCGTATCGCCGAAGAGTGTGACGACCGTCAACGGCGTCCCACCGAGCGATGTTCCCAGGTCGGTCGCGTCGAACACCCAGACATCGGCACGGCCGATGCCCGGCGTGATCAAGTCCGGCGGATTGACGGAACTGTTCTGGCCGCGATGCGCGGTGGTGACGAACGCGCGATCGCCGCCCGAGCCGCCGAATACGATGTCGCGCGGCTCGTCGCCGACCAACAACGTGCGGGTGACGTGCGGCGGCGATGTGCTCACGTCCACCACGCTGATGCTGTCGGAGAGATGATTGACGACCCATACCTCGCTGTTGTTGCGGGCCGCCACGGCGCACGGCTCCATGCCCACGGTGACCGACGCGACATGAGTCAGCGATGCCATCCCGACTGTAAACACCTCCAGTCGGTTATCGGGCGTATTCACGGCGAACAGCCGCGTGCCGTCGGGGGACAACGCCAAGGGTCGCACCTGCCCGGTCTCGAACTCGACGAACGAGCCTGCGCGAGCCGACGATCCAACCAGCAACCCCCAACCACAGACGACCAGCACCAGTCTTCCGATGAGTCCTCGAAGTCGCGTGAACATCGACCCTCCGTTCAATCGCTCGCGAACCGATCTAACGCAACGTGTTGGCGGAACCCGATAGCGCGGGGGCCGACGGTTTTGCAAGTAGAGATTTGACCCGACCCGGCGTCGCCCGATAGAGTTGCGCGTTCGAAGGCGAGCCGCAGCGTGGAATGGTTGACTGTTACGTGGGCACTCTACCGCAAGTCGTTTACTCGCGCGGCGGAGCTGACGCTCAAGAATTGGCCGGTGCTCGGAACGGTGTTCGTCTACTCGATGGTGCTGACCGGCGCCGCGATCTTCGCCGGCGCACTCGGCCTTGTCGGCGGCTTTCTGTACAGCCTCGTAGCGGCGGCGTGCATCGGGTCATTTCTCTATCTCGTCGAGATGCTGGTGCGGACGTCGCGCGTCTCGCTCGACGACTTCAAGCGCAGCTTCGGCGCCTATCTCTGGGACGTGGTGGGCGTCGCGTTCATTTTCTGGATCTTCTCGAGTTTGGCCGTCCCGGTGCTGTTGACGGTGCCGCAGGGGCACGTGATCGTACTGTGCGCGTATCTCGCCGTGTTCGTCTTCTGCAACGCCGTCCCGGAGCTGATCTATCTGAGCCACGCGACGTCGCTGGGGTTGCTGCAGGAGAGCTACGCGTTCGTGACCGAGAATTGGATCGAATGGTTTCCCGCCAACGTGATCGCCGCCATCGTCGTCGGGTTCGTCAACGGCCTCCCGTTCGAAGGGCTCTTGGAGTGGGCACAGAGAGCGGTCGTGGCATTGCTGATTTACTTCGTGATGGTGATGCGCGGCTTGCTGTTCCGCGAGCTGCACGGCACCAGCCGCCGCGGGCGCGCGTTCCGCCACCGCATGAGCGGCTGATCCGACTCAACCGAGCGACAAGAACGCTTGGCGCGCCGCCTCGTACGTGCCCGACGGGAACATCCCGAGCAGGATCGTTCCAATCACCGCGAACAGCATGGTGGCGAACACCAGCGGCCGCGTCGACGGACTCGGCACGTCAGCCCCCCCTTCCACCATGTACATCTTCACCAGCACGCCGATGTAGTAATACATCGACACCACGCTGTTGAGCACGCCGATGACAGCCAACCCGACATAGCCCGCCTTCACCGCCGCGGCGAAAATGAAGTACTTGCCGGCGAACCCAACCAACGGCGGCAGACCCGCGAGCGACAGCATGAACACCGACATCGCGAAGCCGAGAAACGGCTGGCGGAAGCCGACGCCGGCGTAGTCGTCGAGTTGTTCGTTGGCTTCCCCGCGCTTACCGACCGCGATGACCACCGCGAACGCACCGAGATTCATCAGCGCGTAGCCGAGCAAGTAGAACAGCACCGCGCTCCCACCGTTCTCCCCCGCCGCGATCATGCCGACCAACAGATATCCCGCGTGCGCGATGCTCGAGTAGGCGAGCATCCGCTTGATGTTGTGCTGGCGCACGGCGACGACGTTGCCGACGGTCATCGTCAGCACGGCGAGCCACCACAGTGCCGCGGTCCAGTCGCCGCTCAGCTTCGTGAAGTA
>Ga0335069_10002433_pt1 | contig 28678 bp, 29 predicted proteins | sample Lox_Sample_11_FD_206714 | JGI IMG/M metagenome (GOLD analysis project Ga0335069, IMG submission 206714) | Soil microbial communities from Loxahatchee National Wildlife Refuge, Florida, United States - Lox_Sample_1.1 | ecosystem: Environmental > Terrestrial > Soil > Wetlands | place: USA...
GCAACCGCGGCTCCACCAAGCCGACCATGCACACCGCACTGCCTTGACGGATTTCCATGCCGGGAAACACACGGTATTCGGGTTGGCTCGAGCCTGCCCGGCCGCGGCGGTCACCGCGGCTAACGCGACCGCGACCGCTAACCGGCAATACCGGAAGCCGAGGGTTTTCATCGTGCCGCACCACCCATCACGTCCGGCGCGGAGTTTTTCGCATTGTGTTATTTCCAGCCGCATACCCCAGCGCAGCCCCGCCAAACCAGCCCAAAACGCTTCCGGCGGAGGCCATCCACCGGTACCGGAAAGCGACGAAGCCGGGAATACGGGGCAGCCGGAAAGCGAAGGCTTGCTCCGACCCGCGCCGTGAGCGTCGCTCACCGGCGCCACACGACGACGTCGGCGTAGGCTGTTGTCAGGTTGAGTTCACAGCTAAGTCTTTTCCGGAGCGCTGTCTAGCACACCGGTCACTCCGTCTCACCACGTCGATGGGCGTAATCACATGACTACTTTTTATTCCGTAGCTTCAGCGGACCAACGCCAGCCGGCCCGCTGTCGCTACATGGCTGACTTCGCTGGGGCGCAACTATATGTTTGTGCCCGCAGCCTGGGCACACTGTTGCGCGTCGAGGGGGAAATCGACGCGTCGAATGCAGAAGACGTAACTCAAGGGATCCGTCGTTTCGCTCGGCTGAAGACCCCGTTGGTCCTCGACCTGCGCGACCTGAGCTTTCTGAGTGTCGAGGGTTTTCGCGCAGTACTGGTGCTCAACCGCGAGCTGCAGCACAGCCGGGTGCACTGCAGCGTGGTCGCCGGCGAGGCGATGCGCCCACTGCTGCGCATCGTGACCGACAATGGCTTGCCTGTCGTCGGATCGGTGCCCGAAGCCCTTCAGGTCATCGAGGACATCGTTGCAGCCCGCCGCCAGTTCCTGTCCGACCTGCTGCGCAATCGTCAACGTGACCGGCACGCCATGCGAGCCGCCGCATCCTAGCGCCGCTGGCCGCGGGAACCGGGATTTGTTGAGAAGCATTCGGGTCTGCTGGTTTTCGCGGCCTGCACAGCAGCGATCAGTGCTCGACACCGTCCAATTCGCTCTGGAAACGCTGCATCGCTGCAATCAGGGCGGCCAGCACGCGGTGCGCGGCGATTAGTTCCGTATCTGGTAGCTCGGCGAGGGCGACACTGGCGTGGGCACCCAGCGGACCGAAGAACGACCGGGCCGTCGCCACACCGGATTCTCCATGACGCAAGATGACTTTACGTCGATCGCCTGGATGGGACTCACGGCGAATGTGGCCGGAATCGATCAGGCGATCCACCAGGTAGGTGATCGCTGAACCGGTAAGGCCCATCCGGTGGCTGAGGTCACCCGAAGTCATCGGCCGTCCCGCCGTTTCGGCAACCATGATGTAAAGCAAGGCCCGAAAGTCGTTGGGCCGCAAACTATGCGACAGCGCGAACAGGCGGCCGATCTGGTCGGACTCGGTTGATATCTCCCGCAGATCGGCCCAGATCAGCGACTCCAGCGCGTGGCGGCCGGAGGGCTGCTCGTCAGCGTCCATAACGCTGTGCAGCATATCTCGCAACGGGCCATCATTTAAGTTGCTTAACGTTTAATTTGCTGAAACGCTCGCCGGAGACAGGTGGGCAGCTGCAGCGGAGCCGCGTGAGGCCGGCCTCGAGATCCTCAACTCCGAGCCCCTTCGGCTGGCCAAACACCATCACCTTCAGTATCTTAAAGTTTAAATTATTGAAGCTAGATGGTTGTGCAGGGGTCAGACAGTGAGGGCCGGCGTCTGTTTTGTGCACCCGACCAGCGGGTATGCGGCCGGTCAGAACTGGCGACGCCAAGCCGTCCAGGAGGGAGCGCGTGGTCAGTATGTGTGCTTTGTCGCTCAAGCTCGCCGCAGAGTCGCTGGCACCGGCGACGCGCCGGGCAGGCATCGACGACTTCGACGTTTGGCGAGCGACCGTGCGGCGCGCCTTGCTCGCCGAGGTGGGCGAGTTCGTCGCGGCGCGCCTCACCGGCGAGTTGGATGGAACGCGTATCGACGCTACCGGGGACATCTTGGCGAAGTTTGTGTCGGGCGGTAAATGCGTGCGGTCGACGTTCGTGTATCTAGGCTGGCTCTGCGGTGCCGCGCCCAGCGAGGCGGCGTTGCGGGCGGCGGCCAGCTTTGAGTTGCTCCATGCTTTTGCCCTCCTGCAAGACGACGTCATGGACGGTTCCACCGAGCGACGCGGCCGCCCGTCGGCGCACCTTCAATTCGCCCGATGGCACCGCGATCGCGGGTTATCCGGCTCGTCACAACGGTTCGGTGAATCATCCGCCATTCTGCTCGGCGACCTCTGCCTGATCTGGGCCGAGCAGATGCTCCGCGAAAGCGGCGTCGAGCCTCGCCGTCTGCAGCAGGCCTGGCCCCGCTACGACGCGATGCGCACCGAACTGGCCGTCGGTCAGTTCGCGGACCTGACCAGCGATGCGCGACACATGCCGGCGCTGGAAGCGGTACTGGACGTGGCGCGACGCAAGTCCGGCAACTACACGGTGCGCCGACCGCTGGAAATCGGTGCGGCCATGGCCGATTGCGACAGTCGGACATTGTCACAGCTGGGCCGCTACGGAGCGGCCGTCGGCGAGGCATTTCAGCTTCGCGACGACGTACTGGGCGTCTTTGGCTCGCCGGCGACCACCGGCAAGCCGTGCGCCGGGGATCTGCTCGAACGCAAGGCAACCAGCCTCGTGGTGAGCGCCCACCACCTGGCCGATCCGCGGACGCGGGCCGAACTCTGCGAACTGATGAACAGCGAAGTCCTCGAAGAGGATGCCATTGAGCGCTGCAAAGCCCTGATACTGGCGACGGGGGCGGTGCAGCTGATAGAAGAGATGATCAGCGATCGTGTCGCGGCGGCCCGCGACTGCTTGAGCGAGACGGCGATCGACGAGCCCGTCCGGACCGCGCTGGCCGAAATGGCAGCCGCCTGCACGGACCGCGCCCAATGAGCGTCAAGACTTAGGGAGCATGTTGATATGCGGACCATCACGGGACCCAGCGATCATGTCGTGGTCGTCGGCGCCGGTCTGGCGGGCCTTTCCGCGGCGTTGCACCTGGCCGGTCGGGGACGCGCCGTCACGGTGGTCGAGCGCCAGGCGTGGCCGGGCGGGCGCGCCGGCCGGCTTGACGTCGAGGGGTACCGGGTCGACACCGGACCGACGGTGCTCACGATGCCGGACATCATCGACGAAACGTTCGCGGCCGTCGGGCAAACCCGAGCCGACCGGCTGGAGCTGCTGCCGGTCGACCCGGCCTACCGCGCCCTGTTCGCCGACGGCAGTGCGCTCGAGGTGCATACCGATGCGGAGCGCATGACCGCTGCCGTGGAAGAGTTCGCTGGCTTCGGGCAGGCAGCGGGCTACCGGCGGCTGCGGGACTGGCTGACGCAGTTGTATCGAATCGAATTCGACGGGTTCATCGCCGCCAACTTCGATTCCCCCCTGTCGCTGCTCACACCGCACTTGGCACGGCTTGCCGCGATCGGCGGATTCCGCCGCTGGGAGCGGATGGTCGGGCGCTACATCAGCGACCCGCGGCTGCAGCGGGTCTTCACGTTCCAATCCCTGTACGCCGGTGTGGCGCCGCGAGATGCGCTGGCGGTCTACGCGGTCATCGCCTACATGGACACCATCGCCGGCGTGGTCTTCCCGCGCGGCGGCGTACGCGCGCTGCCCGACGCGCTGGCCGGCGCGGCCGTCGACGCGGGTGTCCGATTCTGCTACAACGCGACTGTCACCGAACTGGAACGCATCGGCGGGCGGGTCAGTGCCGTGCGGACGAACCGTTCCGAGCGCATTGCCTGCGACGCGGTGGTGTTGACCACCGAACTGCCGCACACCTATGCCTTGCTTGGGCGCACACCGCGTCGCGCCGTGCCGTTGCGTGCGTCACCCTCGGCCGTCGTCGCTCACCTGGGGTGTCGCACTGTTGCGTCCGAAACAGCCCATCACACAATCCTGTTCGGTGAGGCGTGGGACCAGACCTTCACCGACATCATCCGCGACGGACGACTGATGCAGGATCCGTCCCTGCTGGTCACCCGCCCGACGGCCAGCGATCCGGCGCTGGCGCCCGACGGACGTGATCTGCTGTACGTCCTTGCGCCGGCACCAAACCTGAAGCGTGGTGGCATCGACTGGGGCAGCGTCGGGACTGCATACGTCGACACGCTCATCGACCACGTCGCCGACCGCTTGTTGCCCGAATTGCGGGATAATGCAACGGTGTTGGACGTCGTCACGCCCGCGGACTGGGCCCGTCAGGGCATGGCCGCGGGCAGCCCCTTCGCGGTGGCCCACACCTTCGGCCAGACGGGTCCATTCCGGCCGGCCAACATGGTGCGCGGCATCGACAACGCGGTGCTCGCCGGCTCGTCGACGGTGCCCGGCGTCGGTGTCCCGACGACACTGATCTCCGGGCGGCTGGCCGCCGACCGTGTCACCGGCCCCGGCGCCGGCCGCACCAGCCCGATGCCGACGCACGTCGACATGAAAGCCCGGTTGACATGATCCGCAGCGAGTTGGACGCGGCGGGAATCGATGATCCGCGTCTGCGGGAAGGGTATCGCCGCTGCCGCGAACTCAACGCGGCGCACGGTCGTACCTTCTTCCTGGCGACCCGGCTGCTGGCACCCGACCAACGCCCGCCCGTGCACGCCCTCTACGGGTTCGCGCGCTACGCCGACGACATCCTTGATGACCTTGATCCCCGGGTAGGCACCGACGTTCGCGCCATGCGGCTACAGCAACTGGCCGACCGCTTCTTCTCCGGCACGGATCATCTCGACGATCCCGTGCTCACCGCGGTCACCCACACCGCCCGCCGCTACCGGATCGGTGCCGAGTTGTTCGATGACTTTCTCGCCTCCATGCGGATGGACCTCACGATCACCGACTATCCCGACCGGCAGGCGCTTAACGTCTACATGCGTGGCTCCGCGGAAGCGATTGGGCTGCAAGTGCTTCCGATATTGGGCACCGTGACGGCCGTCGAGCAGGCCGCACCGTATGCCGCCGCCCTGGGCAGGGCTTTTCAGCTCACGAATTTCCTGCGCGATGTCGACGAAGACCTGCTGCGCGGACGGGTGTACCTGCCGGCCGACGAACTCGCTGCGCACGGCGTCGACCGCGAGCTGCTGATGTGGTGTCACCTGCACCGCCGCACCGATCCACGGGTCCGCCACGCCCTGGCGGCTCAGCATGAAATCACCCGCCGCACTTACCGTTTCGCCGCAGCTGGCACCCCCCTGCTGGCCCCCCGCTCACGACCATGCGTGGCAGCCGCCGCGGCGCTGTACTCGGAAATCCTGGACTGCATTGAAGACAGCGATTTCGCGGTGTTCGGTCACCGGGCCACCGTCGGCAAAGCCCGACGGCTGCAGGTCGCCGGCCTTGGGCTGATACGGTCGTGGCGGGCGCGCAATAGCGCGGGTGTGTCTGATCCTCCGGGGGCCGCATGAGCGATCGGTGGCAATATCTGTTGGTCCTGGCCGCATGTCTGGCGATCACCGCGCCCCTGGAGATGTTCGGCCGCGGCGTCTACCGCCAACCGCGACGGCTGATCAGGGCGGTCATCCCGGTCGCCGCGCTATTCCTGATCTGGGACGAGATAGCTGTCGCCGCGCACGTGTGGACCTACAACAGCGCCTACATCACCGGTGTGAGCATCCCGTTTCGGGTGCCGATCGAAGAAGTGCTGTTCTTCCTCGTCATCCCGATATGCGCGCTGCTGACCTACAACGCCGTGAGCAACATCGTGGACAAGGTCCACCGCCGATGACCGGTCTCGGTTACACCGTGCCGGCGGCGGTGGCGGTATTGGTGGTCTGCGCAATGGAATTGGCGGTGCTGCACACCGGGCTTTTCCGGCGGCCGGCCTACTGGTTGTCGATGCTGATCGTGCTCGGATTCCAGATCCCGGTCGACGGCTGGCTGACCAAGCTGAGCTCTCCCATCGTCAGCTACGACCCGCGCCAGATCACCGGGCTGCGCTTCCCGTTCGACATCCCGATCGAAGATTTCCTGTTCGGCTTCGCTCTGGCCACCGCGGTGCTGCTGCTCTGGGAACGGCAACGTGCGCGTCGGTGAGACCGGCCCCACCCCCAGCGAGTTGTCAGCCGCCTTCGACGCGGGCGCCGCGGCATACGACCGGTTGGTGGGCGCCAGCCCGGGCTACCACGCGCAGCTGCTCCTGTCCGCCCGCCGTATGCGAATCCCCAATGGCGGCAAGGGATTGCGGCTACTCGATGCCGGATGCGGCACCGGCGCGTCGACGGCCGCGCTACTCACCGTCGCACCGGAAGCCGACATCGTCGCGGTGGACGACTCGCGCGGAATGCTTGACACGGCACTTGCCAAGCAGTGGCCCCCATCGGTGCGTTTCGTGCACACACCCGTCGAGCGGCTGGCCGAGCACGGCGTCACCGGACCGTTCGACGGCATCCTGGCCGCCTTCCTGATCCGCAACCTCGCCGACCCGGACTGTCAGTTGCGGGAATTCCGCGCGTTGCTGCGCCCGGGTAGCACCTTGGCAGTGCACGAATATTCGGTCCGTGACTCGCGTGCGGCCGTCCTTGTCTGGCACGCCGTGTGCTGGGGCATCATCATCCCGGCCGGATGGTGGCGCACCCGTGACGCCGCGCTGTATCGCTACCTGTGGCGCAGCGTGCTGGCGTTCGACGGCGCGGCCCGGTTCCGGGCACGCCTTGCCGACGCCGGCTTCTGCGCGGTGTACAGCGAAACGATGCCCGGCTGGGAAGCCAACATCGTGCACACCTTCTTGGCGGATGCGCCGCATGACTGATCGCCGGCGCCGGACCTTCGCTGCAGCAACGGGCTTGCCGGATGCCCGTACGCTGCCGTCGCGGCCGCGCGCGGTCATCGTGGGCGGTGGCATCGCCGGGCTGGCCGCCGCCGCCGGGCTGGCCGAACGCGGCGTCGCGGTCGAGGTGATCGAGCGGGAGCATTACCTCGGCGGGCGGGTAGGCGGCTGGACCGAACACCACGACGGGGCAAAGCGCGTTCCCATAGCGATGAATCGCGGCTTCCACGCATTCTTCCGGCAGTACTACAACCTTCGGGCCCTGCTCGCGCGAATCGATCCGCAACTGCGGATGCTCACGCCCGTCGACGACTATCCGCTCATCGACGGCGCGGGGCGGCGCGACAGCTTTCGCGGGCTGCCACGCACCCCGCCGCTCAATGCGGTGGCGTTCGCGGCACGCAGCCCGACATTTCGGCTCACCGACTTCCTGCACATCGACGCGCGCGCTGCCGCGCCACTGGCCGCGGTGTCGGTGCCCGAGATCTACCAGCGGCTCGACAATGTCGACGCCGCAACCTTTTTGACCAACATCCGGTTTCCCGAAGCCGCCCGGCACCTGGCCTTCGAGGTGTTTTCGCGCAGCTTCTTCGCCGACCCGTCAGAGCTTTCCGCGGCCGAGCTGGCGACCATGTTCCACATCTACTTCCTGGGCTCCAGCGAAGGACTCATCTTCGACGTTCCCACCGCCAATTACGACCGCGCACTCTGGCAGCCGCTGCAGTGCGTCCTCGAAGACCGCGGCGTGCGGTTTCGTCTGGAAACCTGCGCCGTGCGCATCGAGACGAATTCGGACGCACGGTTTTCGGTGCACACCGATGCCGGCGGCCAGCTCGACGCTGACGCCGTCGTGCTGGCCACCGACGTCGCCGGCCTGCAGCGGATCGTCGCCGCGTCGACCGGCCTCGGCGGCCAGGCGTGGCGCACCCAGATAGCGCAGATGCGCGTCGCCCCGCCGTTCGCGGTGCACCGGTTATGGCTGGACCGCCCCGTCGCCGCTGATCGGCCGGCGTTTCTGGGTACCGCCGGCCACAAGCCGCTGGACAATATCAGTGTGCTGGAGCGCTACGAGCGGGAAGCCGGCGAGTGGGCGCGCGTTCACCGTGGTTCCGTCGTCGAACTGCACTGCTATGCCCTCGACTCTGAGCCCTCCGGCGCGGCTGCGATGCGCCAGCTGCACCGGATATATCCGGAAACACACGCGGTGCAGGTCGTCTGTGAGCGGTCGCTGCAACGCAGCGACTGCCCGCTTTTCGCGCCCGGGTCTCACCAGCACCGACCCCAAGTGGTCACCCCCCATCCCGGTCTGCTGCTCGCCGGTGACGCGATCCGCATCGACTTGCCGGTGGCACTCATGGAGCGCGCCGCGACCACCGGCTGGTGCGCCGCCAATCATTTGTTGAGATCATGGGGGTTGGCCGGGCACCCGCTGCACACCGTCCCCACCCGAGGCCGCTCGCGATTGCTGCGATGGCTTGCTACCCGTGAAAGAGCCAGTCGACCATGAACCTCCGCGAACAGCTCCGACAGTTTAGGCCTAGCCACTGGCCCAAAGATTCACCGCTGCAGCTCCTTCCACGCATGTCGTGGGCCGAGCAGCGTCCGACGTATCGGGAAGCCGACCCCGCCATCATCGAAGCCGCGTTCCAACGGTCCCAGCTCAAACCCACCGGCAACTGGTATGTGTTCGCCGCCAGCAGCGACGTGCGTTGCGGCCGGCCGTTGGGCGCACAGGTGGCCGGGGTCGAGGTGGTCGCTTGGCGGGACCGTCAACGCCGGCTTCGTGTCGGTCCGCGCAGTTGCCCCCACCTGGGTGCCGACCTGGCTACCGGCGCCGTGCAGGACGACGCGCTGGTGTGCCGGTGGCACGGACTGGCCCTGGACGGCACGCAGCGGCAATTGGGCTGGAGTCCGTTGCCCAGCCACGACGACGGCACGCTGGTGTGGGTGCGGCTGGACAAGGCCGGCGGCGAGGAACCGTCGGACAAGCCGGCGATCCCGGCCCGGCCGACTGGTGACACATTGGCTACCGTCACCCGCATGGTGGGCAGGTGCGAGCCGACCGACATCATCGCCAACCGGCTCGATCCCTGGCACGGCGCATGGTTGCACCCGTACTCGTTCACCCGGCTGGAAGTGCTGACCACGCCGTCCGATCAAGCCGACCACTTCCTGGTTGCGGTGACGTTTCGGATCGGCCGCTTCGGCGTGCCCGTCATCGCGGAGTTCACCTGCCCGGAGGCGCGCACCATCGTGATGCGCATCGTGGACGGCGAGGGATCCGGCAGCACCGTCGAAACCCACGCCACGCCAATCGGTTTCGACGCCGCCGGGCGTCCACGGACCGCCGTGCTGGAAGCCACTTTCGCGCATTCGGACCGTCCCGGGTTCAAGCGGGCATCTCGGGCGGCGCCGCTGATCTCACCGTTGATGCGCTACGCGGCCGCCCGGCTGTGGCGCGATGACCTCGCCTACGCCGAACGCCGGTATCAGGTGCGTGCCGGTCTGGTGTGAATGGCCGCGCCCATGAAGCATGTGTATTTCGCCGCCGTGGCAGCCACCGTCGCCGCCCACTTCGGCTACCTCGTGTACCTGCCGGTCGGCGGGTTCCTCGCGCTGCGCTGGCCGCGCACCATGGTGCTGCACGTTCCCATGGTCACCTGGGGGGTCGCCGTCGTCGCACTCGAGTTGCCCTGCCCGTTGACATCCCTGGAATCGTGGGCACGCCGCCGCGCGGACATGGCTCCTTTGCCGTCGACGGGCTTCATTGACCGCTATGTCGCCGGAGTGCTCTACCCGGCCGGCCGCACCGGTGCTGCACAGGCACTGGCATTCATCGCGGCCGCCACCTCGTGGGGTGTCTTCACGGCACGGCATCTGCGCCGGGTAGCGGCGGCCCCGTAGCGGGAGACTCCGGTGCGCCGACCGGTGCCGGCGTGGCGGTAACGGTGTCGGCTTGCCGGCCACTGGATCTTCGCCGGAACGCCCACGATTGCGGTGGGCCAAAGCGCCAACTCCGCAAGCCACAAGCGCCGCTGCAGGCGCACCACTTTCCGCTGACCGCTCCGCACGCCACGCAGCGCCGCCATGAACCTCATCGCGACCCAGATACCCGCGGGCCCGCTGTTCAAACGTCACCGGAACCGCGTTTGGCTGACCGCATTAAGGGCTAGTCACCAGCATGAGCACTGAGCCGCCGATTCCGTCCGAGTCGCCGTCGGGAGCCACCACCGTGGTGACCGCACGGACTTCCCGTTCATCGTTCACGCGGCTGGCGGCGGCGTGGTGGGCACTTGTCGTGGGCCTGGTGATCTTGATCGTCTTGCTTATCTTCGTCGCGCAGAACACCGAATCCATCGCTGTGCACTTCCTCGTTTTGGACTGGAGCTTGCCGGTGGGCGTGGGTTATCTGTTGGCTGCAGTCGCCGGCGCGACCACCACCGTACTGGTGGGTGCCGCGCGGATGATCCAGCTGCACCGGGCTGCCAAGAAAAACATCAGGCCGCTTTGAACCGTGATCCGGCACCACCCAGCGGCTGCGCGATCAAACGCATTGGCCGGCAATGACTCACGCCGGCCCCGAGTGGCGCTGGCCCAATCAGTCTAGTATCTTAACTATTAAGTAATTTAAACGGTTGATCCCAGCGACGCGCACCTAAAGGGCGGTGAGGAAGTCGATGACGCACAGCGATGCCGTCGTAGCGGCGGTGGGCAAAGTCACCGAGGCGCTGGAAACCATCGAGCGCGCCCGGGGGCACCTGTACTCCTTTCACCAGCTCACCGGCCGCGCCGACCTGCAACTCGACGCAGCGGTCGAGCAGTTGGGTGAAATCGGGCACGACGATTTGGCGCAACACATCAGTCGCGAACTGATCGGCCGAAACGTGTTACCGGGTCGATGGAGCTTTCAGGTCGTCGAGGACTACGACGACGGCTACTACCGCTGCTTTCAGGAAATCGAACGACTGGTGCGAAGCCGCCTCACCGACGGTGAACGCCACGTCTACGAAGCGGGACTAAAACAGCGCCGGCGCACGGTAGGCCATCCCGCTCACACCGCGTCTCCCGACGACAACCCGAAGGAGTGAATCCATGCGCTGTGTCGTATTCGGCGCCACCGGCTATCTGGGCACCCGGCTGATTCCGCAGCTGCTGGCAAGCGGGCACTCCGTGCGGGTGATGGCACGAAACCCGGCGAAGCTCGACAACGTGCCCTGGCGCTCGCAAGTCGACGTCGTCGAAGGCGACGTCGTCGACGCCGACAACGTGCGGGGCGCACTCGAGGGTCAGCAGGTGCTGTACTACCTGGTCCATTCGCTGATGTCGTCCGATTTCGTGGACCTCGACGAACGCGCCGCCCGCATCGTTGCCGAATGCGCCGCCCAGGCGGGCTTGTCCCGCATCGTCTATGTCGGCGGCATCATCCCCGAGGGACAGCAGCTCTCCGATCACCTGGCTTCACGCGCCGAAGTGGGCCGGCTGCTGCGCGAGTCGAGTGTGCCCACCGTCGAGTTGCGGGCGGCCGCGATCATCGGAGCGGGGTCGGCCAGCTTCGAAATGCTGCGCTATCTCACCGATCGCCTGCCGCTCATGGTCACTCCGCGCTGGCTGCGCACCTGTGTGCAACCCATCGCCGTGCGTGATGTGCTGCATTACCTGATCAAGTCAGCGGAGCTGCCCGCCGAGGTCAACCGGCCGTTCGACATCGGTGGTCCCGACCGATTCACTTACACGGAAATGATCCGCAAGTATTCCGCGGTGGCGGGCTTGCCCAGGCGGTTGGCAGTGCCGGTGCCGATATTGAGTCCGCGGCTATCGGCGCCCTGGGTCGACTTGGTCACTCCGATTCCTCGCCAGCTGGCTGCCTCGCTGATCAAATCGCTGGAAAACGACATGGTGTGCGCCGAGCGCGACATCGCCCGGTACATCCCCGATCCCGACGGTGGACTCACGCACTATGAGGAGGCGGTCGAACTCGCGTTGGCGCATCTGCGCGAACGAGATCTACGCACCCGGTGGTCGCGTGCCGACACGAATGGCGCTTCGTCGCAGCCGCTGCCCACCGACCCGCAATGGGCGGGTGGCTCACTGTACGAGGATGTCCGCGAACGCCGCAGCAGCACCGATCCCGCCACGCTGTGGCGTGCCATCGAAGCCGCGGTGTCGGAACGGAATTGGTCGGCGTTTCCATTGGAATGGCCGCTGCGCGGATGGGTCCACGGCCTGCTCAGCGCCGTTCGACCGCGACGCCATCGAGCCGACGAGCGCCAGTTGCACGACGGTGAGGCGCTGGACTGGTGGCGGGTGGAGCGCATCGATCCGCCGCTGCTGCTGCGGTTGCGTGCCGACATTCCGCTGCCGGGGCGGCTGTGGCTCGAGTTCTCGGTGAGCGCCGAGGAGAACGGCTCCCGGTATCGTCAGCGCACACTGTTCCAGCCGTACGGGTTGACTGGACAGCTCTTCTGGAGCGCGTCGGCACCCTATCGGGACCTGGTGTTCGGCGGAATTGCGCGTGACATCACCGCCACGGCACGCAAGGGTACGACGCAGGTAGCTGTTCCATCGCACTGCTGAATCGCAACAGGCATGTTCCACAAGGGATTTCACAAAGACAACACCGGTTGATCCGAGAAGTCAGGCCGACCGAAGGTTTGAACGCCGGGCCGCGACATGCGCGACAAAGCCCCTGGTCCGGCGCAACGGATGAACCGTTGCAGCCGCGGACGTGGGCCGATGATGCCGTAGGCTAAGGGCCACCAACCGGCTCCGACCGGCATAAACCGCCGACACCGGGTTTATGCCAATCGGCATACCCACTGATTCGGATTAGCATGTGCACGCAGTCCCCGCCTGATGGCAGGCATTCACATGACTCGTGTCCGCCTGCCGCCCGGCCACAAATGAGAAACGCCCATTGGGGTTCGTCGGCCGTAAGTCGCGGTCGCCGATACGCTGGTCGGCGTATCTCATGATAAGGATGCGGGTAAGTGACCAAGCGCGGAGCTGCTGATCGGCCAGACCGAGCCGAACTCGAGAAGTTGATGTCGGCCGACATGCGGGCACTCACTGCACAATCGGACCGGATCGGCCGCTACTTCGCTCGCCAAAACGATGTCAGCGGCACCGACTTCCACGCATTGCTGCACATCATGGTCGCCGAAACGGCCGGGACACCGTTGACGCCGGCTCAGTTGCGTCAGCGCATGGACGTGTCCCCCGCTGCGATCACCTACCTGGTGGACCGCATGATCGACGCCGGCCACGTGCGGCGCGAACCCGATCCCGCAGACCGGCGCAAGACGCTGATTCGGTATGAAAAGCCCGGTATGGCGTTAGCCCGATCTTTCTTCACTCCCCTTGGTGCTGAAATGCGCTCAGCCCTCGCCGATCTGCCGGACCGGGATCTGGCTGCTGCACACGGCGTTTTCACGGCGATGATCGACGCCATGTCGACCTTCGAATCCCACCTGGCTGAGCAAAGCTCCAAACCGTCAACGACCGAGGCGAAAAACGCCGCGGAAAAGGTCCGACGCCGCGCGGTGCGCTGAAATCGGCGGGCGCGGGGCCTATCGAACTCGTCGCTGGGCTGCCGAGCCGATCACCCGCTGCTCGATCAGGTCAGCTCCGCGCTCGACACCTCCGGTCGCGGCGAATCCCGCGGCCACCCGGCGCGCGCCGTCAACCATCGTCAATGCCTGGCCGACCTTCGCCCTGAGCCGTGCCGGGGTGAGCTTCTTCGCCGTCAGGCGAGTACCGCAGTGAGCGACCTCGACGCGGCGGGCAACTTCGGCCTGGTCTCGCGCGTAGGGCACGACGCACACGGGCACGCCGCGGTCCAGGGCTTTCAGCGTCGTTCCCATCCCTCCGTGCGTGATGGCGCAGCTGGCGCGATCCAGGACGGCGCTGTGGGGCACGAATCGGCGCACGGTGGCGTTCGGCGGTCGCGGCAGGTCGGCAGGTATGCCGGCCGGGAAGGTCGCCACGACGTGAACCGCCTCGTCGGCCAGTGCGTTCAACGCGATTCGCCCCAGCGCGGCGTCCGGCTGCCTGATAGAGGACGTGTTCACCAGCACCACGGGCCGGTCGATGGCCTCGATCCACTCCGGAATGGTTTGCTGTGTCGGCTCGAATACGCATGCCCCGATGTGATGCACCGCATCGCCCCAATCAGGGTGGCGATATTCGAATGGCTCTCCGCCGACCGCTAGCAGCAGCGGGGCCCGCCGCATGAAGTCGTCCACAGACGCTATCGGCGTCAGACCCAGTTCAGCGCGAACGGCATTGACGCGCGGGATCATTGGCCGATCGAAGAGATGCCGCACGATCGGGCGCACCGAAGCGTCACGGATGTCGCCGGCAATGCCCGGCCAGGGCCGCAGTCCCGGGCCGAACGGCGGCACGCCGCGAGATCGCAGGTAGGGGGTGAATGGCGAAAACACCAGCCAGGGAATGTCTCCGGCCTCGGCCGCCGATATCGCGCCCCAGCAGTTGGCGTCTACGATCACCGCATCCGGCCGGATCATCTCCACCGCGCGCCGCAGGTCCTCGACTTCCAGCGCCGCTCGCCGGCACAACACATCGAGGGATAGCTTCAATATTTCCAACGCGTTTCGAGCCTGCCAGTCCTGGCCGGCAATTGCCTCGATTTCCGGGGCGACGGGCTCGGCTGCTACGCCGACGGCGCGCATCGTCGCGACCCCGGCCGACATCGTGCGCATATGCGTATCATGACCGCGCTGGGCGAGCTCCCGCAGTAACGCGCCGACCGGCAGCAGATGGCCCAGGGCGGGCGAGCCGTACGCCAAAATCACAGCCACGTCTGCAATTATCTACCCGATTGGTGTGACGCCGATGCCCCGCAACCCCGAAAGGTCAGCGGCGCCACAGCCGTGCAAGCACACCCGGAGCTCCTCGATGAACGGCTCTAGCCAATCAACCACGGCAGCGGCGGATTCGATCGCCGCCGGCAGGAGTGGTCGGGCCATTGCTACCACATCGGCGCCGAGTGCGATCGCCTTGGCGGCGTCCATCCCGGTGCGGATGCCACCGGAAGCCACCAGCGGGATTTCCGGTAGTACCTCACGCACTTCCACGATTGCTCGCGCGGTGGGGATGCCCCAATCAGCCAGGTGCGGGTAACGCAGTTCGCCGTAGCGGACGAACTGCTCGACCCGCGACCATGACGTACCACCGGCGCCGGCAACGTCTATTCCGGCCACCGGCAGCTCTTCGACGGATCCCAATTCCGCGGCTGCCGCACCACCGATGCCGTGGCCAACCTCCTTGAGCAGCACCGGAAAGTCCAGCGCGTCCGTCACGTCCCGCAGCCGGCCCAGCGAGCCGGAAAAATCGGTGTCGCCGCCCCGCTGGATCGCTTCTTGTAACGGGTTGGTATGCACGGCAAGCGCATCGGCGCCGACCCGATCGAGCGCCTCGGAAAGATCCGGCACGTTCGCCTTCGTCAACTGAGACAAACCGATGTTTCCGAATAGCAACACGTCTGGCGCGACCTCACGAACGGTGAAGCTGGACGCCGCCCGCTCGCCCAATGCACTGTCCAGCATGATCCGCTGTGAGCCGAGCATCATACCGATGCCCAGTTGTTGAGCGGCCACCGCCAAATTCCGGTTGATCGTCCCGGACAATTCGGCGCCGCCGGTCATCGCGCCGATAATGATCGGGTATCGAAGGTTTGCCCCGAAAAACGTCGTGGACAAGTCGATGCCGCTCAGACTGGTCTGGGTCAGTGCGTTGTACGGCAACAGGTAGCGGTCAAGTCCAGTGCTGACACCGTCATAATTGACTTGCTCAGCGAGGCAGACATCGATGTGCCGCCGCTTGCGCGTCGTCATCGGGCCCCCGGTCATGGCAGCAGCGGTCCCGGTTCCGCCGGCTTGGGCCGGCGCATCGATGATGGCCATATCCATCGATTCCATGGTGCCTCCTCCCGCAAACCAGCGCGCATAGATCGCGTCGCCGCGAACAACAGGCCGATGGCGCCACCATAGCATTTCATTTGATTAATTGTTAACTAACTGAAATGCTTGGCTGGTGTTGTGGGATGGCGCGGCCGCTGCTGTCACGGGACGACGTTCCTGGCTGCTCGCCGTGGGCACGGTTCTGCTTGGCACCCTTTTCATGGTGCTCGTCGGCGCCAACGCAGCTGCAGGTCAGGCGCCGCTATCGGTGCCGGTCGACTCCGACTCCGCGAAGGTCGACGCCCTGGTCCGGCAGTTTCCCGGGGGCGACCGGGTGCCGTTGATCGTGGTGGCCAGCCGCATCGATGGCGCGGCGCTGAAGCCAGCCGATCTCGCCGCCGCCCAAGCTGCCCGGGATCGGATGCAGGCGGTAGCAGAGCCGGGCGTGACCGTCGCCGCGGCGCCGGCACGGGTGTCCGGCGACGGCAAGGCGGCGATCGAAATGGCTTCACTTGACGCCGACCTGTCGGGGTTGGCCCTGGCCGACGCGGTGGTCACGCTGCGCAAGGCCGCTCACACCGGCCTCCCACCCGATCTGCAGGTGCACGTCACCGGTGGGCCGGCGTTCGGCGCCGACATCGCCAACGCGTTCACCAATGCCAACGTCACCTTGTTGGCGGTGACGGCGGCGGTGGTGGCGCTGCTTTTGATCGCGACCTATCGCTCCCCGGTGCTGTGGCTGGTGCCGCTGCTGGTGGTCGGATTCGCCGATCGGGTGGCGGCGGCGTTGGGGACCGCGGTGTCGTCGGTGACCGGGTTGAGCTTCGACGGTGCGACGTCCGGGATCACCAGCGTGCTGGTTTTCGGTGCGGGCACCAATTATGCGCTGCTGCTGATTTCTCGCTACCGGCAAGAACTCGGGCGCCACCGCAACCATCGAGATGCGCTACGCCAGGCGGTGCGCAGGGCGGGACCGGCGATCGTCGCGAGCAATGCCACCGTCGTGCTGGCGTTGCTCACTTTGCTGCTCGCCCGGACGCCAAGCACCCGCAGCTTGGGCGCGTTGGCGGGGTGCGGGCTGATCATCGCCGCGTCGTCGGTCCTGGTGGTGCTGCCGCCGCTGCTGCTGGCGGTGTGCGGCCGGCGATTGTTTTGGCCCTTCATCCCCAGGGACGGCGCAACCACGGACTCCGGCGCCTGGCAACGGGTTGCCGAGTGGGTGGATCGGCGTCCCGCGCTGGTGGCAGCGGTCGCGATCACAGTTCTCGCCGGCCTTGCCGCCGGTCTGCTCGGTACCCGAGTCGGGTTGTCACAGACCGAGCAATTCCGGGTGCGCGCCGATTCGGTGGCCGGTTACGGCGTTGTGGCGGCGCATTTTCCAGCCGGTCTGACCAACCCCACGCTGGTCGTGGCCCCTACCCCCGCGCACGTGCTACAGGTCATCGAAGCGACCCCCGGTGTTGTGTCGGCTACCGAGTCGGGCCGCTCGGCGTCCGGGTTGACGAAGTGGTCGGTGGTGATCGACGCCCCGCCGTCGTCCGATCAGGCATTCACAATCATTGCGGCACTGCGTGATTCGACCAAGTCTGCCGAGCCCGAAGCGCTGGTGGGCGGGCCCGACGCACAGGGTCTTGATGTCCGCGACGCGGCCACGCATGATCGGCTGGTGTTGATCCCGGCGATTTTGGCGGTAATCCTCGGCGTGCTCTACGTGCTGCTGCGTTCGGCGCTTGCGCCGCCGACGCTGCTGGCCGCGACGATCCTCGGCGCGCTGGCGGCACTGGGCATGGGCGGCTGGGCCAGCATGCATGTCTTCGGCTTCCCGGCACTGGACAACAGCACGCCGTTGTTCGCCTTCCTGTTCTTGGCCGCTCTCGGCGTCGATTACACCATCTTTCTGGTCACCCGGGCCCGCGAGGAGGCGGCCCGGCACGGCGCACGCGGCGGCATGCTGCGCGCGGTCTCGGCCACTGGCGGTGTAATCACAAGTGCGGGAGTCGTTTTGGCCGCGGTGTTCTGCGTGCTCGGGGTGTTGCCGTTGATCGTGCTGACCCAACTGGGCATCATCGTCGGCCTCGGCATCCTGCTCGACACGTTCGTGGTCCGCACACTGGTCATTCCCGCGCTGTTCGCCGTCATCGGGGAACGCATTTGGTGGCCCACTTACCCCGTGCAGGCCGAGAGCCTGCAGAAACAACCGGATTCCGCCCAACACGAACGGAGCATTCGATGAAAGGTTCAACACTTGCCGCAACGACCGCCGCCGTCGCCGCGACCGCCGGCACCGGAAGCATCGCCAGCGCGAGAAGCGTCCCGCTCTGGTACGCGCGGCTTCGTACGCCGCCGTACCGGCCGCCGAATGCCGTCTTCCCGGTGGTGTGGACTGCGCTCTACGGCGACATCGCAGCCACCTCCGCGGTGGTCATCGACCGGTTTCGGGCAGTGGGACAAGATGACAAGGCGCGCAGCTACGTCGCGGCGCTCGGCTTGAACCTGGTTCTCAACGCCGGATGGAGTTGGCTCTTCTTTCGCTTCCACAAACTCGGCGCGTCGGCGATAGGCACTGCGGTGCTGACGGCCAGCAGCGCCGATCTGGCACGGCGGGCGGCTCAGGCCGACCGGCGGGCCGGCCTGGCACTGACGCCGTATGCGTTGTGGTGCGCCTTCGCGACCGTCCTGGCCACCAGCATTTGGCGACGGAACCGCTAGAGGCGCATATGAATCCGGCGTTGTTGTGGTTTCGTCGCGACCTGCGCTTGGGGGATCACCCCGCGCTGGCCGCGGCAGCCCAACACGGCGAGGTGCTCGCCTGTTTCGTGCTCGATCCGCGCCTGGAGGCGTCCTCGGGCGATCGCCGCCTGCAGTACCTCGGTGACGCGCTGCGGCAACTGCGGAGCGCCCTGGACGGTCGTTTGCTGGTGACCCGTGGACGACCCGAAGAGCAAATCCCCCGTCTGGCCGGCGAGATCGGCGCATCGTCGGTGCACATATCCGACGACTTCGCGCCGTTCGGGCGGCGCCGCGACGAACGGGTGCGCGCGGCACTGGGTTCGGTGCCGCTGGTGGCGACCGGCTCACCGTATCTGGTGTCACCCGGCCGGATCACCAAATCCGACGGCACCCCGTACCAGGTGTTCACCCCCTTTCTGCGGAAATGGCGCGAAACGGGTTGGCGTGCACCGGCTTCGTCAGGTGCTGAGGCCGTGTCGTGGATCGATCCGGCAGCGGTCAGGATCGAACGATGCAGCATTCCCGACCCGGGCGCCGCACTCGACATCGGCGCCGGCGAGCCCGCGGCAGTGCGGGATTGGGCGGCTTTCGTCGACGACGGGCTTCAGCGTTACGGGCAGCACCGCAACCGCCCCGACCTCGCGGGCACCAGCCGGATGTCGGCGCACCTGAAGTTCGGCACCATCCATCCCCGCACCCTGGCCGCCGACCTCGACCTACGAAACGGTGGAGCGCAGGCGTACCTGCGCGAGTTGGCTTTTCGCGACTTTTATGCCGATGTGCTGTATAACTGGCCGGCCAGTGCCTGGCGCAACTGGAATGGCCGCTTCGACACCATCCAGACCGACACCGGCGCCGAGGCGAAATGCCACTTCGAAGTTTGGAAAGCCGGCGAAACCGGATTTCCATTGGTGGACGCCGGGATGCGCCAACTGCGCCAGACCGGCTTCATGCACAACCGGGTGCGGATGATCACCGCGTCTTTCTTGGTCAAGGACCTTCACCTGCCATGGCAGTGGGGAGCCAAATGGTTTCTGGATCAGCTAGTAGACGGCGACATGGCCAACAACCAGCACGGGTGGCAGTGGTGTGCGGGATGCGGCACCGACGCGGCACCCTACTTTCGGGTGTTCAACCCCCACACACAGGGCGAAAAGTTCGATCCGGCAGGCGATTACATTCGTCGCTGGGTGCCCGAGCTGCGCGCGGTGGATGACGTGCACCTGCGAAACGGGGAACGGCCGTCGGGTTACCCATCCCCGATGGTCGACCACGGCGCCGAGCGGGCCGAAACGTTGCGGCGGTATCAGCGGATCTAACCCCCGAAGCGGACCGGCCATGGCCCCTGACGAGAACCTGGTTCGGGTGATTGTTCGCTGAATCGCGTTCCCGAAGCCATTTGGCGTGGGATTATCAGCCGTTCCCAGTTGTCAAGCCGGTCGGGAGGCATAGTGGCACACTTCATCATTCGGACATTGCTCGTTTCAGGCGCGGCCGTGGTTATAGCCGGCGTTGGCGCCTGTTCGTGCTCAATCGGCTCATCGCACGCGGTGAGTAAAACCGACGTCGCCAGTCAGATCACCTCCAAAATGACCGACGCCGCCGGCAACAAGCCCGACTCGGTGAACTGCCCGAACGATTTGCCCGCCAAAGTGGGGGCGCAACTGAATTGCGAAATGAAGGTCAAAAATCAGACCTTCAATGTCAACGTCACGGTGACCAGCGTCAACGGGAACGACGTCAAGTTCGACATGGTCGAGACCGTCGACAAGAACCAGGTCGCCAGCATCATTAGCAACAAACTGGCCCAGCAGGTGGGCAGACGACCCGATTCGGTGATCTGCCCGGACAACCTGAAGGGCACCGAGGGAGCAACATTACGGTGCCAACTCACCGACGGCTCCGACAAGTACGGCGTGAATGTGACCGTCACCAGCGTCGACGCGGGCGACGTCAACTTCGATTTCAAGGTCGACGACCACCCCGAACCAGCCGCCTAGGGAGTCAGTAGCCAACCGCCGCAATTTAACCGGCGACGCCGACCACCTCGGCCACGACGGAGGCCGTCAACGTCGCGGCAGCATAAGGCCACGCCGACCGCTGGCGAGCCATCCGAATGATCGTCCACACGGCTCCGATGATTACGAATGCGGCCGCCGCCAAGATTGACCCGGTGACGGCCGTGGCGGCCCGGTCTACCCTGCATCGTTCCGGCGGGCAGTAATCGGTGAAGGCCAGTAGCAGTATTTCCGTGCCGCTGGCCGCGACCCAGCCCAGCGCGGCGATCACCAGCAGCACGATGGAGACCGGCACGTCCCACCGGGGGCGCACCGGCTCGGCGCCCGCTGCCGCCGGCACCCCTGCAGCGGTCAACGGGCCGCCTTTTTGCGCTCGATATCGGCCAAAGCGGCGGCCAGTTCGGCGCGCTGCGCGGCCGAACTCTCCCAGGCCAGCTGGCGGTTCTTCACTACCTTGGCGGGTGCGCCGACCGCGATCGAGTAATCCGGGATGACCCCGCGGACCACCGCATGCGACCCCAGCACGCAACCGCGTCCGATGGACGTGCCGCGCAGCACCGTCACCTTGACCCCCACCCAGGTGTCCGGCCCGATCCGAACCGGGGATTTGACGATGCCCTGATCCTTGATCGGCAGGTTGATGTCATCCATGCGATGGTCGAAATCGCAGACGTAGCACCAGTCGGCCATCAAGACCGAATCGCCGAGCTCGATGTCGAGGTAGGCGTTGATGACGTTGTCGCGGCCCAGCACCACCTTGTCGCCGAACCGCAGCGACCCCTCGTGTGCCCGGATCGTGTTCTTGTCGCCGATGTGCACCCACCGGCCGATCTCCAGCTGCGCCAGTTCCGGTGTGGCGTGAATCTCCACGTCCTTGCCGAGGAACACCAGGCCGCGAGTGATGATGTGCGGGTTGGCCAGCTTGAACTTCAGCAATCGCCAATACCGCACCAGGTACCACGGGGTGTATGCGCGATTGGCCAACACCCACTTGAGCGAGGCCAGGGTGAGGAATTTGGCCTGGCGTGGGTCTCGCAGCCGTGATCCACGCCAGCGGCGATGGAACGGGGCACCCCACATGGTCGTCATGGCCGGACAGCCTAGCCCGCCGACGATGCGCGCCAGAACGGCGGGCTGAGGAGGCGGGCGATCAGATACAGCCCGCCGACGATGCGCGCCAGAACGGCGGGCTGCGGGGGCAATCCGAAATCGCGGGGGCGCCACGCGTTACCCTCACCTGTACTCGATCGCTGCGCATGCCGAACGCCGTGGAAGAAGGATCTGGGACATCGAGGTGCTTGCCCGACATCTCCTGCGTGAGCTTCGGCGTTGGTCATCGGCGGTGCTAGCAGCTGGGATGACGGTTGGCCTGGGCGGCTGCGGCAACACCGACTCGTGGGTGGATGCGTCACCCGCTCAAGGCTGGCCGGCGCAATACGGGGACGCCGCCAACAGCAGCTACACCACCACCGGCGGCGCGGCGAAGCTCTCCTTGCAGTGGACGCGCTCGGTCAAAGGGAGCCTGGCGGCCGGGCCGGCACTCAGTGCGCGTGGCTATCTGGCGCTCAACGCGCAGACCCCGGCCGGATGCTCGCTGATGGAGTGGGAGAACGACGACAACGGCCGGCAACGCTGGTGTGTCCGGCTGGTCCAGGGCGGTGGCCTCGCCGGCCCGCTGCTCGACGGTTTCGACAACCTCTACGTCGGCCAGCCAGGTGCCTTCCTGTCGTTCCCGGTGACACAGTGGACGCGGTGGCGGCGGCCGGTGATCGGAATGCCGACAACCGCACGGTTTCTCGGGTACGGGCAACTGCTGGTCGCCACCCATCTGGGCCAGGTGCTGGTTTTCGAGGCGCACCGCGGCGAGGTGGTGGGCAGCCCGCTGGATTTGGTGGAGGGCGTCGACCCCACCGACGCGACGCGCGGTTTGGCCGATTGCGCACCGGCGCGGCAAGGTTGCCCGGTCGCGGCCGCACCCGCTTACGCACCGGCCAGCCAAACGGTAGTGCTCGGCGTATGGCAACCGGGCGCCGCGGCGGCGGGTTTGGTGGGGCTGAAGTACCACCCCGGGCAGACGCCGCTGCTGGTCCGCGAGTGGACCAGCGACGCTGTCAGCGCCGGTGTCATCGCCAGCCCGGTGCTGTCCGCCGATGGCGCCACCGCGTATGTGAATGGCCGCGACCAACGGCTGTGGGCGTTCAACGCCGCCGACGGGAAGATGAAATGGTCGGTACCGCTGGGATTTCTGGCGCAGACGCCGCCCGCGGTCACCCCGCAGGGCCTGATCGTGTCGGGCGGCGGCCCGGACACCCGGTTGACGGCGTTCAAGGACGCGGGTGATCACGCCGACCAGGTGTGGCGTCGCGACGACGTCGTGCCACTGTCGTCGTCCAGCCTGGCGGGCAGCGGTGTCGCCTACACGGTGATCAGCGGGCCGCCGGCAAACGGCGCGCCGGGTATGTCGTTGCTGGTCTTCGATCCCGGCAACGGGCACACCCAAGCCAGCTATCCGGTTCCGGCGGCCACCGGGTATCCGCTCGGGGTATCGGTGGGCACCGATCGCCGTGTGGTGGCCGCCACCAGCGACGGTCAGGTTTACGGGTTCCGGCCCGCATGACCGCTGGCTTGGGCGCTTAGACGGCCAGCGGCGGGATGGCGTTGCGGGGCACCTGGGCTTGGGCCGGCCCCGCGAACGCCGGCAGCATCTCCCCCGGCGCGAAGTAGAAGATCAGCTGATCGTCGGTGATGGCGAAGTTCTGATAGTGCGACGGGTCGTGCCCGGTCGACGGCAAAATGGTTGCACCCAAGGCGCTTTGCCGTTGCAAGTCGCGTTGCACGATGGGAAAGATGGCATCCAGCGGCGCCGTCCCCGGCGCGAACAGATTGTCGAAGGTGATGGGCTGCTTGGTCCCGAGGTTGTAGTTGAACGCCTTGTACCACACCGACGGGTGTGATCCGCCGACGTCCTGGAACAACTTGAGCACCACGCTACGGGTGTCGTGCGGCGGCTGACCCGAGCTGTGTTGCTCGGTGGTGGCCTCCAATTGGTAGGGCTGGTCGCGCGGCCCGGAACTCTGGGCGACGTTCACGAAACCGTCGCGGTTTTGCGTGATGTAGTCGGTCAGCGCTTGTTCGTCGGGATAGTCGGTGGGAAACGTCATGTCGAGGGTGTAGGTGGGGCCACTGGTGTGCACATGGCACATCTGCCCGGCTTCGACGCTGCCGCCCAAGCTGGCACACGATGGTGGCGCGGCGGCCGCGGGCCAGCCCAACAGCACCGCCGGTGCCAGGAGCGCGGCGGCCATCAGATAACGCATCGTCGAATCGTCCTCGCAGAGGAGTTGGGCTGTGCGCCTGGAAGAGTGATGGCAGCCAGCGTACCCGGCGCTACCGGGAGGCACGGCAGACGAACGCCGTCCGGCGAGCGGCGCCGCCCGACCCGATGCGGGTGATGACCACCGACAGCGGCCGGCTGCCGCGCGGGAGGATCCGGCGCCGCAGCGCGCCGGGGTCGACTCGCACGCCGCGGACCAACACCTCCAGCGGCCCGCAGTCCAGCGCCGACAATGACCGGCGGAGTAGTCGTTCATCGAAGGGCAGCTGCTCGAGTACTTCGAAACCGCGGACCTGTGGCGGCAGCCGATCCCCCGACAAGTAGGCGATCTCGGGGTCGAGTTGCCACAGCCCGTACCGCGCACCGTAGTGACGTACCAGACCGGCGCGGACGACGGCGCCGTCCGGGTCGACGATCCACCGGCCGGCCGGCCGTGCCGGGCAGTCGTCGGGGTCCGTGTCGGTGATCTGTTCGCCGCGATCAAGGATGCTCGCCCGGCGGCGAACACCCGGCTGCGTTAGTCCGGCTGACCAGAGGCAGGCTTCGCGGACCGAGCCGCGATATGACGTCACCTCGATCTCGCCGTCGAAACCCAGGCGTCGTACCTGATCGAAATCGATTCCGGGAGCGCACTTTACGACGAGATCTCGGCCCCGGTAGGTGTCGACCAGCTGGCCCAGGCCGGGCCGGTAATCGTCGACGTGCCAGCGCCGCCGCCCGCCCAGACGGCGCGCCGGGTCGAGCAGGACCACCGCGTCGCGGGTCACCGGGCGCAGGGCGTCGGCACGGCACAGGAGGGCCTCCGCGCCCAGGTTGTGGCGCGCCATCGCCAGCCGCACCGCATCGATGTCGCTGCCCACCGCGGGGACCCCCGCGCCGCGCAGCGCGGCCAGCTCGGTGCCGATCGAGCAGGTGGCGTCGTGGACCCGGACTCCGGCTTCGGCCAGCCGTTTGGCGCGGTGCACGGCCACCGGCGCCGCGGTGGCCTGCTGCAGCGCCTCGTCGGTAAACAGCCAACTCGACACCCGGACCTGGGGGGCCAACTGCCCCAACTTCTCGGCAGCGCGCCGGCGCAGCAGCGTCGTCTCGACCAACACCGGTGCCCGCTCGCCGAATCGGTCACGGATCGCGGCGATATCGGCGAGGCGGGTGGCGTCCGTCAGCTCGAGTTCGGCGACCGCGGCCAGCGCCGCAGCACCCGATTCCGACCGCAGGTAATTGACGTCTTCGATGCTGAAGGTGAGGCCGGTGGAGCCGCTGTTCAGGAGGGCTTGACCCCGGTGATCATCACGTTGTAGAACCAGCCCTTCGGCAGCAGGTGCCGCCAGATGTTGGCGTCCACCCAGCTCAGCGTCTTCCAGCCGTTGAACGCGAACTTCGCCCAGCCCCAGCCCAGGCGCTCCGGGGGCACCGCGCATTCGAAGGTGCGAAGCGGCCAGCCCAGCATCGCGGCGCTGAATTCCACGGTGGCGGTCCGCGCGTCGACCGCGCCGGCATGGGTGGCCATCCGCTCCAACTCCTCCGGCGTAAAGGTGTGCAGGTCGACCAGGGCCTCCAGCGCCGCGGCGCGCGAGGATTCATCGAGCTCGGCCTGCGGGCGCCGCCAGCCGCTCAGGCCGGGCAGCCGGGTGGCGTTGGTGACGATCCGCCAGGTCAGCGTCGACAGGGTGCGGGCGTAGGCGTCGCCGACGGTGGTGGGCTCGCCGGCGAAAACGAAACGACCGCCCGGACGCAGCACCCGGATCGCCTCGCGCAGTGAGAGCTCGACATCGGGAATGTGATGCAGCACGGCATGCCCGACCACCAGATCAAAGGTGTTGTCGTCGTAGGGGATACCTTCGGCGTCGGCGACCCGGCCATCGATGTCCAATCCCAGCGACTGCCCATTGCGGGTGGCCACCTTGACCATGCCAGGAGACAGGTCGGTGACCGAGCCGCGCCGAGCCACACCAGACTGGATCAGGTTGAGCAGGAAGAACCCTGTGCCACAGCCTAATTCGAGAGCGCGGTCGTAGGGCAGCTCGGTGATGACATCGTCGGGCACGATGGCGTCGAAGCAATCCCGGGCGTAGTTGATGCAGCGCTGGTCGTAGGAGATCGACCATTTCTCGTCGTAGTTCTCGGCTTCCCAGTCGTGGTAGAGCACCTGGGCGAGCTTGCTGTCGTGCCGTGCCGCCTCTACCTGCTCTGCGGTGGCATGTGGATTGGGAAGAGCGTGGGTCGAACTCGTCGTCATGCAGGGCAGCCTAACCGCCGCCCGGACGCGGGCGAGTGTCAGCGTCGTGACCAGCGACCTCAAAAACCGCGTCGATGCCGGCCTTGGCGGCGGCCAGGGCATGTCGCGGGCCCTCCAGAAACCGGCGTGCCCAACTTGCGGCGGCGTCGTAGACGTCGTCCGGGGCCACCATCTCGTCGATCAGGCCCAGCGCCAGCGCCTCCTCGGCGTCGAAGAAGCGCCCGCTGAACACCAGTTCCTTGGCCTTGCTCGGGCCGGCTACCCAGGCCAGACGGTCCATGCCGCCGCCGCCAGGGATCAGGCCGGCGAGGATCTCGGTGGCACCGAACTTCACGTTGTCGCCGCTGACCCGCCAATCGGCGGCCAGGGCCAGCGTCAGCCCGGCGCCCAGCGCGTATCCGGTGATCGCGGCGACGGTCGGCTTGGGGATGTGCGCCACGGCATCGATGGCTTCCTCCCGCACCCGGGCCGCGGTCGCGGCTTCCGGGGCGGTAAGCGTCTGCAGCTCGGGCATGTCGTCGCCGGCCGAAAAGATTTCGTGGCCGCCGAACAGGATCACCGCGGCCACGTCGTCACGCCGACCCAGCTCGGTCGCCGCGGCCGCGATCTCCCGATAGACCTGGCGCGTCATCGCGTTGGTCGGCGGCCGGGACAGCAGCAGCATGGCCAGACCGGCATCTTGCGAGCCGTCGCTGACCACGACGCTGACGAACTCGCTCAATGCCGCCACCCCATCCCGCCCGATTTGCGCGCCTGGTGGTAGCGGTCGGAATCGAAAAACTCGAACACCCAGTTGTCGCCCTGGATCTGCAGGTGGGGCTGCACCGGCACGATCTGGCGCTCGACCGCCAGCACTTCGGCGACGGTCCGGCCGGCCAGCGAGTCCAGTTGTGTCCAGGTCGGCGGCAGCAGAAAGACTCGGCCGGCCGCGAAGTCGTCGATGGCGGCCTGCGGGGTCGTCCAGCCGGCACGATCGGATTCGGTGTTCTCGCCATCGGCCCGCTGCCCGGTCGGCAGGGCACCGACAAAGAAGTAGGTGTCGTAACGGCGGGTACGCTCGGCCTCCGGTGTTACCCAGTTGGCCCACGGCCGCAGCAAGTCCGATCTCAGCTCCAGCTTCTCGCGGCGCAAGAAGTCCGCGAAGGACAAGGTCCCGTCGGCCAGCGCGCGGCGGTCGTCGCCGTACACCGAGGCGTCACCGACGATGCCGTCCGGGTCCCCGGCCGGCCCGGCGAACAGCACCCCGGTCTCCTCGAACGTCTCGCGGGCGGCGGCACATACCAGCACCGCGGCCAGGTCGGGTTCGATGCCAAAGCGCTGTGCCCACCACTGTGGCGGCGGGCCGGCCCACGCCCCCCGTCGCTCCAGGTCGGCGTCACGGTCGCGGTCGTCGACGCCGCCGCCGGGAAACACCATCGTCCCGGCGGCGAACTCCATCCGGGCGTGGCGTCGCATGAGGAAGACGGCGATGCCCTCGGAGGTGTCGCGAATCAGCATCACCGTCGCGGCCGGCCTCGGGACCAGCGGGGGCTGCTCGCCTGGTGACGTCATTGGGGCCTTCGGTGGGCTGCGCGGGTGCGGACTCGCCGGGCGAAATATCGCCCGTCGACGACTTCGAGGGCGATCGCTTGGCCGAACGCGGTGGACAGGTTCTCAGCGGTGAGCACGTCGGTCAGCAGCCCCGCTGCGACCACTTGCCCTTCCGACAGCAGCATGCAGTGGCTGAAGCCCGGCGGAATTTCCTCGACATGGTGCGTGACCAACACCAACGCGGGGGCGTCGGGGTCGGCCGCCAGGTCGGCCAGCCGCGCCACCAACTCCTCGCGCCCACCGAGGTCCAGACCTGCGGCCGGTTCGTCGAGCAGCAACAGTTCCGGATCGGTCATCAACGCGCGCGCGATCAGCACCCGCTTGCGCTCACCTTCGGAGAGCGTCTCGTAGGTGCGGTCGGCGAGGTGTTCGGCACCCAGGCTCTCCAGCATGTCGATCGACCGCTGGTAGTCGACGTCCTCGTAGCGCTCCCGCCATCGGCCCAGCACCGCGTAGCTGGCCGAGACGACCAGGTCGCGCACCAGTTCACCGCCTGGCACCCGCTGCGCCAGCGCCGACGAGCTCAGCCCGACCCGCGACCGTAGCTCCGAAACATCGACCCGGCCCAGCCGCTTCCCGAGCACGAAGGCGACGCCGGCCGAGGGGTGCTCAGCCGCGGCGGCGATTCGCAGCAGCGATGTCTTGCCAGCTCCGTTCGGGCCGACGATCACCCAACGTTCGTCGAGTTCGACCGCCCAATCCAGCGGCCCGACGAGGACATGACCATCGCGGCGCAACTCCACGCCCCTGAAGTCGATCAGCAGATCGGGATCCGCCGGGGCGTCAACGGTTTCGGGCACCCGACCATCGTGCCGTACCGCGGCGCTTCGGCACCTGCCGGGTCGTGATGCCCCGCGAGCAGACGCAAAAGAAGGTGATGGGAGCTGGCGCGCCTGCTCGCGGTGGATGAGAATCGGCGCGTGCGCTGCGGTGTCGACGTCGAAGGGGCTTGGCCGTGCCTGGCCGTGCAAAAGAATGAT
>Ga0335069_10002434_pt1 | contig 28670 bp, 22 predicted proteins | sample Lox_Sample_11_FD_206714 | JGI IMG/M metagenome (GOLD analysis project Ga0335069, IMG submission 206714) | Soil microbial communities from Loxahatchee National Wildlife Refuge, Florida, United States - Lox_Sample_1.1 | ecosystem: Environmental > Terrestrial > Soil > Wetlands | place: USA...
CGCTGCACAGCAAGCCGGGTTTGGCCGCGAGTGCAGTCGCCGAGTCGAGGGAGTAGCCCACCGCATCGGGGAAGGACTGGCCGGGCTGCCAGATGCCCTTGTACCCGTGCGAATCGCCGAAGAAGAAGTAGAGCGAACTGCCTACCTCCAGTGGGATACCAAGGTCGGTTCCGACCAGGTTGGCGAGGGTGGGCGTCTGGTTCGCCGTGGGATCACCCTCGGCCGCATCGTTGATCAGTTTGCACACCTGTTGCTGCGAGAGGAGCGTCGGGAGGGACTGCGCTCCGTCGCCGGCGTCGGCGCTCGCATCGGCGGTCGCTTTGGGGTTGGCGTCGGCGCTGGCTGCCTCCCCGGCTTCCTCGGGGAACGTCGCGTCATCACCGAGACCTGGGCCGGTGCCCGACTCGTTGACCGGATCGCCTGCGTCCCCCTCCCCGGCACTCGCATCGACTCTCGTCGCCATCGAGCCGGCCCCGTTCGCGTCCACTCCCCGCGCACACCCCAGAAGGCACGCGATCGAGGCCAACGCCCACCGGCCCTGACGCAGGACGTTCATGATCCGCCCCTTTCCGGGTACGTATACATCTCGTATACGTCAAGTCAAGCGAGGGGGGCACTTGCGCCGACCTTACCATATGGTAAGGACCCGCATACCAGATGATAGGCGCTCACGGAGCCCCCCAAGGAGTTCGCGAACGTCTCGTCGCTGCGGCGACGCGCCAGTTCGCCGAGCGCGGCTTCGACGCCACGCCCATCCAGGCCATCGCCGATGAGGTGGGCATCACCAAGCCGGCACTCCTCCACCACTTTCCCTCCAAGGAGCACCTTCGCCAGGAAGTGCTGTCGTCGATCCTCAATCACTGGAGCGAGAAGTTGCCGCGCCTGCTGCTCGCAGCAACGGCGAGCGAAGATCGCTTCGACACGGTGTTCGGCGAGGTCTACCGCTTCTTCGCGGCCGAGCCTGACCGCGCGCGCTTCATCGCCCGCGAAGCGCTGGATCGCCCGAAGGAGGCCCGCGACCTGCTTCGCGCGGTGCTCCCCGTCATCGAGGCGGTCGCCAGTTACATCCGCGCGGGCCAGAGCCACCAGCGCCACTACGAAGACACCGACGCGACCGCCTACGTCATCCACGTCCTCCTGTTCATCATCGGCTCCGTCGCCCTCTCTCCGGTCGTCTCGCCTGCACTCGGTGGCGGCGAGGCGGGTCGTGCACGCTACGGCCGAGAGCTCGCTCGCATGGCGAAGGCGAGCCTCTTTGGCCCGGTGTCCTCGAGCACTCGACGACCGGCGGGCACGCGCGGCAAAGCCGGGAGGAAGGCGTGATGGGAGTCTCGATGCGCCACGTGCTCGAGCAAGGGCCTATGCTGCGGACACTGGGCGAGACCGCGCTCGGTGCGCTTGCGCGTCGCCCCGCCGCACGGAAGAAGCCGCCCGTTCCTTCCGGGTGGATCTCGGCCGAAGCTCGCGCCCCCTCCGTCGAGCTCGTACGTGCGTTCGTGAAGAATGCGGGTGGTGATCCCGCCTCGTATCGCGACCAGCTTCCGCCCCACTTGTTTCCGCAGTGGGCACTCCCGGTCGCGTCGCGCGTGCTCGCCGGTGTCCCCTACCCGCTCACGCGCGTGCTCAACGCGGGCTGCCGCATCGAATCGAACGCTCCGGTCCCCGTCGGCGAGCCTCTGCACGTCCGGGCACGCCTCGAGGCAATCGACGACGACGGCACGCGCGCCATCCTGACCACGCGCATCGTGACCGGCACCGCGAGCGTGCCCGACGCTCTGACGACCGACGTGCACGCCTTCGTGCCCCTGGCGCGCAGCGACTCGCGGCGTCCGGATCGGCGGACGAAGCTGGCAGTGCCGGTCGACGCACGAGAGCTGACCCACGTTCGGCTCGGGCCGAGCGCCGGCCTCGACTTCGCGAAGTTGACGGGCGATTTCAACCCGATCCACTGGGTCCCCGCCTACGCGCACGCTGCCGGCTTCCGTTCGATCATCCTGCACGGGTTCGCGACCTTCGCGATGGCCGTCGAAGCGCTCGTGCGCCGGCTGCTGTCGGGCCGCGCGAACGCGCTCCACATGGTCGAGGCCCGGTTCGTGAAGCCCCTCGCCCTTCCAGCGCGGGTCGGCGTCTACGTGGGAGAGGCTGGAGACCGGGAGGGTGCGCTCTTCGTGGGGACGGCCCCCGGCGCAGACGCATACCTCGCGGGGAAGTTCGCAACGGATGGGAGACCGAATCGATGAACGACGTCCTGCTCGAAGTGACCAGGAACCCTGCGGCGCGAGGAATCATCAAGTCGCTGGGACTGCCGATCCCGCTCCCCGAGAAGCTCGCGCGTGGCAATGGGCCGTGGTCCGCCCTCGCGCTCGAGGGCCGCGACATCGTCGTGGGCGCATGCTCGGGGGCTGAGCTGTTGCCGCGTGGTGCCGATGCGCTCGCCTCCGCAGGCGCGACCGTGTACGTCGATCGTTCGAACGGAGCGGCGTCTCTGTTCGACGCGTTTGCCGACGCGGGCGAGGCGCACGCGCGCCCGGTACGCGACGATTCCACGCTCGAGCCCGAGTCGCGCGTGCACGCGCTCGTGTTCGACGCGTCGGGAGCGAAGGGCCCTTCGGATCTGCGCGCGCTCTACGACTTCTTCCATCGGCGCATCGGCCTCGTCTCGCGCTCGGGCCGCGTGGTGGTCCTCGCCCGCGCCGTCGACCCGAAGGCGGCACCGGAGCAGGCTGCAACCCAGGCCGCGCTGTCGGGGTTCGTCAGAAGCGTCGCGAAGGAGATCGGACGCAAAGGGGCCACTGCCAACCTGATCGTCGTCGAGCCCGGAGCCGAGGCGAGGATGCCGCCGGTTCTCCGCTGGCTGCTCGATCCTCGGTCGGCGTTCGTGTCGGCGCAGCCTCTCGTGGTCTCGTCACGCGCGAAGGATGCCCGACCGGCCGCAACCACCCGGCCGCTCGACGGGCAGTTCGCTCTGGTCACCGGCGCCGCGCGAGGAATAGGCCGGGCCACGGCGCTCGCACTCGCTGCGGAGGGTGCGCACGTCTTTTGCGTCGACCGTCCGGAGGATGCGGACGCCACGAGCGCGCTCGCGCGCGAGATTCACGGAAGTCCGATCGTCCTCGACGTGACCGCGCCCGACGCACCCGCGCAGCTCGAGAAGGCGCTCGCAACCTCCGGCGTGGACGTCATCGTGCACAACGCCGGCATCACGCGCGACAAGACCCTCGCCCGGATGCAGCCCGAGAGCTGGGACCTCGTCATGGCGGTCAACCTCGAAGCGATCGTGCGGATTACGGCGGCGCTCGAGCGGAAGGTCTTGCGCAACGGCGGCCGCGTCATCTGCGTCTCGTCGGTCGCGGGCATCGCAGGCAACGTCGGGCAGACCAACTACGGCGCCTCGAAGGCCGCGATCATCGGCTACGTGGATGCACTCGGGGCCCGGCTCGCCGAGCGGGGCATCACCGCAAACGCGGTAGCCCCAGGCTTCATCGAGACGCGGATGACGTCGGCCATCCCCGTGGTGATTCGCCAGGCCGGTCGTGTTCTTTCCGCGTTGGGTCAAGGCGGCGAGCCCGAGGACGTGGCTGCGGCGATCACGTTCCTCGCGAGCCCGGGCGCGCAGGGGATCACAGGGCGCACGCTGCGCGTCTGCGGCGGCGCCCTCATCGGGGCATAGCCAGGAGTCGAGCGATGGCAGGCAAGAGCAAAGCGGACACGAGCAACGGCAAGAGCGGACGCCGCGCGGTCATCGTCGCCGGCATGCGCACGCCATTCGTCAAAGCCTTCACCGATTTCACGAAGCTCGACACGATCGCGCTCGGCTCGGCGGCGGTTCGCGCCCTGCTCCTGCGAACGGAGATCGCGCATCGTGAAGTCGAGAGCATCGTCTGGGGTGGCGTCATCCTGCCGAGCGGGTCGCCCAACGTCGCGCGCGAGATAGCCCTCGACCTGCGGTTCGACGCGGCCTGCGAAGGGATGACCGTCACGCGCGCGTGCGCCTCGGGCCTCCAGGCCATCACGCTCGCGGCCGCTGCCATCGAGCGCGGCGAGGCCGACGTCGTCATCGCGGGAGGGAGCGACTCGACGAGCAACGCCGAGGTCAAGCTTCCCCAGCATGTCGTCCACGCGTTCGCGCCGCTGGCTCTCGGCAAGCCGGCGCCATCCGACTACCTCGCGGCGCTCGCAAAGCTCGGGCCCGTGAACGAGCTCCTGCCCCGGCGGCCGCAGATCGCCGAACGCTCGACCGGCGAGGTGATGGGAGAAGCGGCGGAGCGGATGGCGGGGCGGAACGAGATCACCCGTGAGGCGCAGGACGAGCTCGCGCTCCGCTCGCATCAGCGCGCCGCGGCGGCCATCGCGAGCGGACGCTTCGCAGGCGAGGTCACGAAGGTCGAAGTGCCCGGCGGCGAATGGGTCCACGGCGACGGTCTCGTTCGTGGCGACACGAGCCTGGAGAAGCTCGCCAAGCTGAAGCCGGTCTTCGCGAAGAGCGGCACGGTCACGGCGGGGAACTCGAGCCCCCTCACCGACGGCGCGGCGGCCGTTCTCCTCATGAGCGAGGAGAAGGCGCGAGCGCTGGGCAAGAAGCCTCTGGCTGCGATCCGATCCTGGGCTTACGTCGGAGTCGACCCCGCCGACCAGCTTCTCATCGGCCCCGCACTCGCCATCCCGAAGGCCCTCTCGCGTGCGGGGCTCGGACTCGCAGAGGTCGATCTGGTGGATCTCCACGAAGCATTCGCGGCGCAAGTGCTTTGCGTGACGAAGGCGCTCGGCTCCCGTGCGTTCGCTCGCGCGCGGCTCGGTCGAGACGAGGCCGTGGGGGAGATAGACCCCGCAATCATGAACGTCCACGGCGGATCCATCGCCCTCGGACATCCCTTCGGCGCGACGGGCGCTCGCATGGTCACGACGATGGCGCGCGAGCTGGCACTCACTGGCAAGCAGACTGCGCTCCTCGGCATATGTGCGGCCGGTGGGCTGGGCGCCGCTGCCGTGCTCGAGCGAGAGGATTGAACGAATGGACACGCTTCCGGGGAAGGACGCCATGACGCAAAGGGCACAATCGACCACTCGAGTCGACGGGACGAAGACCTCGACCTTCGAGCGCGTGACCAGGCAACCACTGCGTCTCTTGACGAAGTTCGGCGGTGCCCAGCTGACCGAGCGCTTCGGCCTGCGCCGGCCCGTCGGGCGCGCGCTTCACGACGTGGCGAAGGTCGCGGCGCGGGCGATGGCTTCGGCGTCTGCCAAAGGCAAGGCGGAGGTGGGCGCTCCGGCTCGGGTGCGCAGCGCGCCCGAGGCGTCGCGATTCGACCTGCGTCCGAGCGAGGAGCAGGACATGCTTCGCACGACCGCGCGGCGGTTCGCCGAAGACATCCTGAGGCCAGCGGCTCACGATGCCGACTCCGCGACGGCTCCGCCTCCGGCGCTGCTCTCGCGCGCGCAAGGGCTGACCCTCGCCGCGCTCGTCGTACCCGAGGAGCTCGGCGGCGTCGCCGAGACCCGATCGATCGTCACGAGCACGCTCATCATCGAGGAGCTGGCTCGCGGCGACCTCGGGCTCGCCCTCGCCGTCCTCGCACCCCTCGGCGTCGTGCACGCGCTGGTCGACTGGGGTACGCGGTCGCAGCAGACGCAGTGGCTCCCTCGGTTCATGGGCGACTCATTCGCAGGCGCCTCGCTGGCGGTGCTCGAGTCGCAGCCACTGTTCGATCCGAACAGACCGCGGACCGGCGCCATACGCGCGAGCGACGGCGGCTGGACGCTCCATGGCGAGAAGGCGCTCGTTCCCCTGGCCGGCCTCGCCGAGGTCTTTCTCGTTGCCGCCGACATCCGCGGAGTGGGCCCGCGCCTCTTTTTCGTCCAGCGAAACGCCGAGGGACTCCGCATCGAGCCCGAGCCCGCGATGGGTCTGCGCGCCGCCGACCTCGGACGGGTGCGACTCGAGGGCGTCCACGTCGGACGCGAGGCGCTGCTCGGTGGCGAGGAGGGGAGCCTGCGCGGATTCGACTACGCGTCCATCGTCGACCGCGCGCGCGTCGCGTGGGGAGCCATGGCCGTCGGCGGCTCGCAGGCCGTCCTCGAATACGTCATGGGCTACTGCTCCGAGCGCAAGGCCTTCGGCGAGCCGATCACGAACCGGCAGGCGGTCGCGTTCCTCATCGCCGACATGGCGATCGAGATCGAGGGCATGCGCCTGATGGTGCAGCGATCGGCGAGTCTCGCCGACCGCGGCGTGGGCGTCTCGCGCGAGGCGTCGATGGCGCGAACCCACTGCGCGGCGAAGGCCATGAAGGTGGGGACGGACGGCGTCCAGCTCCTGGGCGGCCACGGCTTCGTCAAGGACCACCCGGTCGAGCGGTGGTACCGCGACCTGCGATCGATCGGCGTGATGGAGGGGGCCCTTTCGGCCTGAGCGGAGACGACCATGATCAACCTCGAGATCCCGAAGAAGCTCCTGCCGCTCCTCGAGCAAGCGCGCACGGTCGCCGACAACGTCTTTCGGCCGATCTCGCGAAAGTACGATTCGCTCGAGCATGCGTACCCCAAGGAGCTCGACCTGCTCGCGTCGCTGCTCGACGGCCTGAACGAAGGCGGCGCAGGCGCGTCGGCGAGCCTCTCGAACGACGCGGGCGGCGCCGGTCAGGGCGACGACCCGAGTGCGCCCGCGAAGAACGGGGCCAACATGTCCGCGGTCCTGGGGATGATGGAGGTCTCTCGCGGCGACGTCGGCCTGGCGCTCACCATCCCACGGCAGGGGCTGGGCAACGCCGCGCTCGCCGCGGTGGGCACCAAGGAGCAGAAGGAGAAGTACGGCAAGCTCTGGATCGCGATGGCCATCACCGAGCCGTCGGCCGGGTCCGACTCCGCGGCGATTCGCGCGACCGCCCGCCTCGACGGCGAGGACTGGGTCCTCAACGGCGAGAAGATCTTCGTCACCGCGGGCGAGCGCGCCGGAGCGGTCATCGTGTGGGCGACGCTCGATCCGGCGCTGGGGCGAGCGGCGATCAAGGCGTTCCTCGTCGAGAAAGACACGCCGGGCATCCAGGTCGTCCGGCTCGACAAGAAGCTGGGCATCCGTGCGTCCGATACCGCCACCATCGTCCTCGACGAATGCCGCATCCCCAAGGCCAACATCCTGGGCAGCCCGGAGATCGACACGAAGAAGGCCTTCGCCGGCGTCATGAAAACCTTCGACAACACTCGCCCCCTGGTTGCGGCGATGGCCGTCGGCGTCGCGCGAGCCGCCCTGGATCGGGCACGCGAGATACTGCGAGAGTCGGGTACGCCGGTGGATGGCGGCAGGACCGGCGGATCGTTCGTCGAGGCGGAGCTCGAGCGCCTCGAGGGAGAGCTCGAGGCGGCGAGGCTGCTCACACTGAGGGCGGCCTGGATGGCCGACAACCGGATGCCGAACTCGCTCCAGGCGTCGATGGCGAAGGCCAAGGCCGCGCGCGTTGCGAACGAGATCACCCTGCGCTGCGTCGATCTCGTGGGCGTCCGCGGCTACGACGAGAGCGAGCTGCTCGAGAAGTGGGCGCGCGACTCGAAGATCCTCGACATCTTCGAGGGAACGCAGCAGATCCAGATGCTCATCGTCGCGCGCCAGCTTCTGGGCAAGTCGAGCGCCGAGCTGCGCTGACGCTCCTACCCCACCTCACTGGCCCCAGTCGTCGTGGGCGACAGCGTTCGTCGCCGGATCCCAGTACCAGTGCTGCGCGTGACCGGCGGCATCCTGGGCCCACACGTGCTGCTGGGAGCCGATGAGCTCCGCCGTCGGGTCTCCCACGATGCCCGATCCCCACGTGTCGTGCTGGATCCCTGCGGAGGGATCCCACCACCAGTGCTCGAGCGTTCCCGAGGTGCCTCTCGCGAAGACGTGTTGCTGAGGCCCCGCCAGCAGCACGCTCGGTCGCCCGACTGCTCCCGAGCCCCACGTGTCCTGCTGCACACCGTTCGTGCTCGGTCCCCAGTACCAGTGCTGCACGTTGCCGCTGCCGTCCACCGCCCACACGTCCTGGAAGTCACCGATGGTCAGCGCCGCCGGGTCACTCGCGACTCCCGAGCCCCATGTGTCGTGTGAGAAGCCGGAGCCCTGCGACCACCACCAGTGCTCGAGCGTGCCCGACGTGCCTCGCACGAACGCGTGCTGGTCGCCGTTGTAGAGAAGCACGCTCGGCCGACCGGTGACTCCCGATCCCCACGTGTCGTGCTGCACACCGTTCGTGCTCGGTCCCCAGTACCAGTGTTGCAGGTTGCCGCCACCGTCGACGGCCCACGTGTCCTGGAAATCGCCGATGACGACCGCCGCCGGGTCGCCGGCGAGCTCCGGGGTCGAGTCCCACGTGTCGTGCTGGAGGCCGCTCGTCGGATCCCAGTACCAGTGCTCCAGCGTCCCGGTCGCGCCGCGCGCGAACGCATGCTGCGTGGTGCCCGTGACGAAGGTCACCGGCCGGCCGGCGATCCCGGTGCCCCAGGTATCACTCGCAACGGCCCGGGTGCTCCCGTCCCACCAGAAGTGGCGCAGATTGCCGCTCCCGTCGTTCGTCATGTAGTGCTGCTGATTCGGCACGAGGAAGGCCTGCGACCCCTCGGGCGGCTGCGGTCCAGAGCTCGTCGGAGCGCCCGGTCCCCACTGACCGAAGTCGCCTGCCACCGCTTGATCGATGTCGCACGACGCGCCGGCGACGGTCACGCCGTTGTCGATCTGCTGCAGCTGCGCGCGCGGATCCCACTGTCCCCCGGACCACGCGTACGTCTGCCAGCCCCACTTGATCTTGCCGTCGTCGAAGAGGCGCTGGATGACGTAGTACCCGCCATAGGCGCCGGTGCGTGCCAGCCCGATGACGGACGCCACGCCATCGAAGTAGGAATCGATCGCCGCCTCCTGCCCCGGTGTCGCGTCGAAGTCGACGCTGAAGTAGATGGGCCGGTCCGCAGGCATGCCGCACTGCGCGGCGAGGGTCTGCGCCTCGGTGGCGTCGTTCACGCCGGTGGAGTAGCCGTCGAGCGCGTCGGTCGCGTCCCATTCCCAGTTGGCGACCACGTCGATCCCTGCCGCGAACAGGCTCTGGGCCTCGCTCGCGGTCAGGTTCTTCCCCGACGTGTCCCAGCTCAGGTAGCGCGCGACGAACGAGTATCCCGCTGCGCGCAGAGCCTGCGGCGACGATGGGCGCGACCACGCGTAGTCCACGCCCTGCGGGTCACCGAGGGTCGACGACGCTCGTGCAGACGTCGTTTCGCTGTCTCGCGCACTGGAGCACGCGACCGCGGTCACCGCGACGAGCGCGGGGATGGCACGGATGGTATACATGTCGTGTCCCCCGGATCAGGTGTGGCACTGGATCGTCGGGTTGCTCGGATCCGCGAGGGGGTAGAACTGCATCATGTAGATGCACATGACGTTTCTCTCGGCCGACTCGCCGAAGGTGAGCGGCGCGCCGGTGTCGTTGGTGTACGTGCAGGTCCAATCGATGTCCGTGCCGGCCTTGAGCTGCATCGGCGGCGTGTACTTCTCGGGAACCGCGTTCGACCACGACTGCGTCGTGTAGAGCGTCTGCCCGCCCGTCGTGGCGACGAAGCTGTCCGCGCGCTGGTGCATGTGCGCGGTGGACTCGAGGACGTACATGTCCTGGGGCAGGATGCAGGAGGACGTCGCCTGGTAGGGCGTGTTGGTGGGCGGGATGACCAGACTGATGTTGTTCATGAAGACCACGCCCGCGTACTGCTTCACAGAGCCCGGCTCGGCGACGTGCATGGTCACCGTCAGCGTGGCCTGGAAGTCCTTCGCGGTGGCGTTCAGGAAGTGGGCGTTCATCATGAAGCCCATCGTTCCGGGGATGCGCGACCCCACGCCGTCCGGGTACGTGAGCGTCGCGGTGGGGGTCTGAGCGCCGAACGGGTACGGGCCGAAGGTGAGCCCACCCGCGGAGCAGTCCGCCACGGCGCTGTCGGTCGCACCCGCGGCGAAGAAGAGGAACATGTGGTGCGACCCTTCGGTCATCTGCTCGTCGTATTCGTCGATGTCGGTGTCCTGACCGCCGAACGGGTTGGCGAAGTTCTGGCACTTGAAGACCTCGGTCCCCGCCGGGACGGTGAAGGGTCCCATGGTGAGGGTGACGGTCTTGGAGCCGCCATCGCTGCTGACGGTCACGCCGCCGCTGCTGCTGCCGCTGCCCCCACCGGAGCTGCCGTTGCCGTTCCCGTTGCCATTGCCACTACCGCCACCGCCGGATCCGCCGCTGCCTCCGGAGCCGCCGGCGTTCGAGAAGCCGGGGCCTCCAGGGGAGCCACCGCCGCACCCTGCGGCGAGGAGGATGATGGCGGCGAACAAGAGACGCAGGAGACGGATCGCAATCATGGCACTGACCTCCGTGATTTCGGGATTCAGCAAGCGAGATGCCGCGCCGCCGAGGGGCTCGGATCGGCGCGACGACAGCGAATCGAGGGTCGAAGGCCGCTCGGCATCGGCGGCATTCGTTCGGGGGGTGAACGACGCCTTCACCCCACCCTCACTGGGCCACGCAGCCGAGCAGGTCGTAACAGCACTGGCTCGCCACGCAGGAATCGCAGGGCGTCGGCAGCCCCGATAGCGAGGCTTGCAGGAACTCCTGGGAGTACTTCGGGTCGAGCGGGTTGCACATGACGATGCCGCCGTCGCCCGGCAGCGGGAAGCCACCTTCCGAGATCACCGGCCCGCCCTCGGAGGCCGGCTCGCCCCCGTCGTCAGACGGCGGCGACGACGCCCCTGCGTCACCGAAGGACGTCGGGTAGGGCGCGTCTTCAGACGGCGAAGCGCCGGAGTCGAACGAGGGAACCGACCCGCCCGCATCGGGGTCGCCACTGGAAGACGGCACGGTGCCGCCGACTCCCGACGAGCACCCCATCGCGAGAGTGGACGCGACGATCACGAACACGACTCGCCGTGGTCGGAACGATCTCATTGCCTGACCTCCGAGCAGCTCGCTCAGCAAGCGCGATGCCGTCGCTCACAGAGCGGAAAGCGCGCGAAAATCGCCATCCACGTGGTCGCGCGACGTTCGCGGTCGGCGCGGCGCCTTCGGGGGGCGAACGCTTCCTTCGCCCCACCGGGCGCATGGATCTGCCCTGCTATGATTGATGGGCGATCGATGGAGTCCGACTCACGCTCTGGACCCACGCGCGTCGGCCGCTACTGGCTCTTCGGCGCGTTCGCGAGCGGAGGGACGGCGAGTCTCCACATGGGGAGGCTCGTCGGGCCGGCCGGGTTCTCGCGCCTCGTGGCGCTCAAGCTGCTCCTCCCCCAGTACGCGGACGACGCGCACTACACGATGCTGCTCGACGAGGCTCGTTTGTCGGGCCGCGTCCAGCACCCGAACGTGGTGCAGACGCTCGACGTCGTGCACGAGGAGGGGCGCCTGTGCATCGTGATGCAGTACGTGCACGGCGTGGACCTGGCGACGGCGGTCAGCGCTGCACGCCGACTCGGTCAGCGCATGCCCCCTGCCGTCGCTTCGGCCATCCTCGTCGACGTGCTGCAGGGCCTGCACGCCGCCCACGAGGCACGCGCCGAGGACGGACGCCACCTGGGCCTCGTACATCGCGACGTCTCGCCGCAGAACGTGGTCGTCGGCTCGGACGGAACTGCGCGCGTGCTCGACTTCGGGATCGCCAAGGCGCTGCAGAGGAACCAGGTCACGACGCAGGGGCAAGTGAAAGGCCGGACGGCGTACATCGCGCCCGAGCAGCTCGTCGGAGCTGCCGTCACGCGGCAGGCGGACGTGTACTCGGCAGGCGTCGTGCTCTGGGAGGCCCTCGCCGGGAGACACCTCTTCGACGAGTCGAACGAGGCCGCGCTCGCATCGCGCGTGCTCGAGGGACAGATCCCGCCTCCGAGCACCGTCGCAGCGGACGTACCTGCGGAGCTGGATGCGGTGACCTCGCGCGCGGTGGCGACGGAGCGCCGGGATCGCTTTGCGACCGCGCTCGAGATGGCCGGAGTGCTCGCAGCTGCCGCGACTCCGGCATCGAAGGAGGAGGTCGCGGCCTGGCTCCGGCGGGTCGCAGGCGACACGCTCGACTCGCGTACGGCACTGATGCGCGACGTCGAAAGCTACTGCCGCGAGTCGGCCTCGAAGAAAGGGACCTCGCGACGTGGTCCCAGAGGCATCGCGATCACCGCGGGATTGCTCGTCGTTCCACCCGTTGCGGCAGTCGCCATCGTCTTCGCGTTGCACCGGCCGGCGACATCGGCCGCCAGTCCTACGGTTGCCACCGAGGTCGGGTCGGCCCCCTCTGGATCCGGCGTTCCCACGGACGATCAGCCGCCTCCGCCCGATTCGGTCGCGATGCCGCTCGCACCTGCGCCCGTCGAGACCTCGTCCGCCGCGCAACCACGCGCCCGCTCGCCTCACCACCCTCCGCGGTCCACGCGCGCCCTCAACTGCAACCCGCCCTACGTCGTCGATGCGAACGGGATCGTCCACTACAAGGACGCCTGCGTGAAGTAGCCGACCAGACTCCTCTCAGTGCTGCTTGGCGCGGATCATCTGGAAATAGCGGCGGCCGATGCCGCATGCCTCGGCCGCACGGCCCACGTGGCCACCGTGCACCTCGAGCATGTGAGTCACGTAGCGACGTTCGAACTCGGCCACCACGTCTTGCCGCGCTGCGGGGAGCGGCTTGCCCGCCACCACCATGCGGTCGAGAAAATCACCAGCAGGAGAGTCCGCGCTCTCGGCCACGGGCTGGATGGGTGCGGCATGACCGAGGGCCAGCTGGCGGGCGACCGCGTTGTGCAGCTCTCGCACGTTGCCGGGCCAGTCGTGCTCCTCGAAGCGCTGAATCAGATCCGGTGAGAGCTGAGACTCGTCACCACCGAGAGCCGTCCAGAAGGTCTGGACGAGCAGGGCGATGTCCCCTCGCCTGCGGCGAAGCGGCGGTAGCTCGACGCGCGCGACGGCGAGACGGAAGAAGAGGTCGTCGCGGAACCGCTTGGCCTGCACCTCGCGATCGAGATCGCGCCGGGTCGCAGCGATGATCCGCACGTCGACCGTCGTCCACTTGTTGCCCCCGACCCGGCGCACCTCCATCCGCTCGATCGCTCTCAGGAGCTTCGCCTGCAGGCTCACGTCCAGATCGCCGATCTCGTCGATGAACAGCGTCCCCTTGTGGGCCTCCTCGAAGAGACCGCGCCGCGCGGTGAGCGCTCCGGTGAACGCACCGCGCTCGTGGCCGAAGAGCTCCGAATCGAGCAGCGTTGGCGAGACGGTGGTGCAATCGAAGACGACGAACGGTCCGTCTTTCCTGCCGCTCGCCTCGTGCAGCGACTCGGCCAGGACCTCCTTGCCCGTCCCGGTCTCGCCCTCGATGAGTATCGGCACGTCGCTCGCGGCGAGCTGCGCGAACACCGGATACAGCCTGCGCATCTCGGGGCTGCCGCCGATGACGCGATGGAAGCGTGTCTCCTCCGGCGCCTGCACGACGTGAGTCGAGGCGTCGACGTCGAAGCGCAACGTGGACGACCCCATGCGCACCGTCTCTCCCCCCCGAAGGTAGACGTCGCGTATGCGCATGCCGTTGACGAAGGTCCCATTGCTCGATTCGAGGTCGATCAGGCGCACGCCCGTGCCGTCCCCCTCGAGCGCCGCGTGCCGTCGCGAGACGGCGCGGTCGGTGAGGCACACGGTGCAAACCGGGCTCTGTCCGATCAGCACGCGCTGCGTCGCGAAATCGTCCACCTTGAACTGCTTACCCGTATCCGGCCCCTCGACGACGCTGACGATGCACCCTCGCGCGAGCACGGGTGGCACGGCGGCTCGAAGGATCGGCGTCGGTTGGAAATCGCGATCGCTCATGAGGTCGCGAAAAGTTTAGCCCACTGGAGTCGCCGCCACCCAGTTCGCCAACCAACCCCGGCTCGGGTACGCTTTTTCTCGGCGAGAATGTTGGGCCCTGCCGGCGCGAGGCCAATCGGGCGATATGTCCTGTTCGACGAGATCGCGTCCGGGGCCACGGCGACCGTTCACTTCGGCCGGCTGCGCGGCGCGTCGGGCTTCGGCCGCACCGTCGCCATCAAGCGCCTCCGCCCGGAGTACGCGGGGGACCCCGAGTGCGCTCAGATGTTCCTCGACGAGGCGCGGCTCGCGGCCCGGATCCACCACCCGAACGTCGTACCCACGCTCGACGTGGTGCAGGAAGGAGAAGAGCTTGTCCTGGTGATGGAGTACGTGCACGGCGAGTCGCTGGCCGGCCTGATGTCCGCTGCGCGCTCGGGGAAATCGAAGACGAGCGTGCGCGTCGTCGCCGCCGTCATGAGTGGCGTGCTCCACGGCCTGCACGCGGCACACGAGGCCAGCGACGAACAGGGTCAGCCGCTCGGCATCGTCCACCGCGACGTGGCGCCGCAGAACATCCTCGTGGGCGCCGACGGCGTACCGCGCGTGCTCGACTTCGGCGTCGCCAAGATGGTCGCGCACGTGCAGACCAGGCGCCAGGGACAGATCAAGGGCAGGCTGCAGTACATGGCGCCCGAGCGCCTGCAGCACAAGTCCGCCACACGCCAGAGCGACGTATACGCGGCGTCTGTCGTGATGTGGGAGCTGCTGACCGGGCAGGCACTCTTCGCCAACAGCCAGGCGGCCATCGTCACCGCGGTCCTGAAGGCCCCCATCAAGGCACCGAGCGAGCTCGCTGACCACGTGCCCGCCGACCTCGATCGCATCGCGTTGCGCGGTCTCGATCCCGATACGACGCGCCGATATCAGACCGCGCTCGAGATGGCCGTCGAGCTGGAGAAGTGCGCAGGAGTCGCGTCGGCCGCCGAGGTCGGCGAGTGGGTCGAGTCGCTCGTGCACGACGAGCTCGCACAACGTGCCGAGCGCATCGCCGAGATCGAACAGGCGCCGGGATCGACGCACGGCCCCAAGGAAGCAGGGCAAGCTGCGGCGCAGGCGCAGATGCCCACCCCGGCGTCGACGCGCGGGACGGTGGAAAACCCCGTGACCATCACTCCGTCGGCTGCAGCGCACAGGCCGAGGATGCGCCCACCGTCGGCGACGGCGTGGATAGGCGGTGGCGTCAGTTTGCTGGCGCTGAGCGCCGCCCTCGTCCTCTGGCGCGTCGCCGAGAGGCACGGCGCACCGAGTGAGGGTGCCTCCAGCAACTCGGCTGGAGCGGCCGTGTCCCCGAGCCCCCCCCCCGCCACATCCTCCACGGCAGCCGTATCCGCGGACACCGCGATCTCAGCGGCGCCTGGCGTGCCTCCCACGACAAGCTCCACTAACTCGAGTGGTGCAGCATCACCTTTGCGGTTGCCTCGGCGACGGGCGCCTGCGCGGCCGAACTGCGATCCGCCGTACACGATCGACGAGCAGGGGCACACGAAGTACAAGCCCAATTGTTTTTAGACGACGCTTCGGCGATCCTCTGCGCCATGAGGCGCGCGGCCGTTGCGATCGCCGCGGTCGCGGTCAGCGCCACGTGGATCAGAGCGGCGGATGCCGACGACAAGCAGCAGTGCTTGAGGACGGCCGAACAGGGCCAGCAGCTGCGCGACGACGGGAAGTACGCGAGGGCTCGCGAGGCGTTCGGCTCGTGCTCACGAAGCGTGTGCCCCGCGATGGTGCAGAGCGATTGCGTGAAGTGGCTTCGAGACCTGGAGGCGCAGTCTCCTTCCGTCGTCATCATGGCGAAGGACGACAGCGGCAATGACCTCACCGCTGTCAGGGTCACGGTCGACGGGACTCCCCTCACGACGACGCTCGACGGGCGGCCGCTGCTCGTAGACCCGGGCGCGCACAAGTTTCACTTCGAGGCGCAGGGCTTCCCGCCCGTGGACGATCAGGTGGTGATCTACGCTGGCGAGAAGAGCCGCGCGATCTCGGCGCAGTTCCACAAGCCGGCGCCGCCGCCCAACCTGACGCCGGCACCACCGAGCGGCGAGACCCCGGCGCCAGCTCCTGCTCCGGAGCCCGCTCCGCCGCCCCCACCGGAGTCGGCATCGGCGTGGCGCACGATCGGGTGGGCGGCGATCGGCGTCGGCGCCGCTTCGATCGTCGGCGCAGCGGTCAGCTTCGCGGTCCGCCAGTCGGCGCTCAATGACGCGCAGAGTCTCTGTAGCAGCCCGAACTTCACGAATTGTCCTGTCGGCAACGATGCGCTGCAGTCCGACGTGGGCCGTGGCCAAACAGCGAGCACGCTGGTGACCGTGTTCAGCATCGTCGGCGGCGTCGGCATCGCCGGAGGCATCGTCCTGCTGGCAACGACCGGCGGGCGCGCGCGGCAGTCCAGCGTTATCATTCTTCCGACACCAGGGGGGGCAGTCGGCGCGTGGAGGTTCTGACGATGCGCGCGCTCTCTCCCGCTCTCGTGCTCACAGTCGTCGTCGGGTGCGGTTTTCCGAGCCTCGATTACGAGGCAAGCGACGGCGGCGCCTCGAAGGACGCGGCGAACGAGGCGGATGGCGCCTCGTCTTCGTCGAGCGGGGCAGACGCCGCGCACGACTCGCCCGTCGATGGCCCCACCTCCGGCGACGCGAGCGACGGCGAAGCGGGCGACCCCTGCGACCAGGACGGCGACGGCTACAAGAACGCGATGTGCAGCGGAAACGACTGCTGCGACACGGACGCCAAGGCTCACCCGGGGCAGACGGGGTGGTTCACCACGCAGGACCATTGCAGCTCCTTCGACTACGACTGCGACGGCAAGGAGGAGCACGAGTACCCGGCGAGCCTTACCTGCGGGTACGTGTGGAGCGTGGGGTGCATCCCGAGCTGCTCGGGCGCGTCATGTGTCTGCGGAGGCACGACGTGCAGCACTGGATACGTGGGACCCGATCCCGGCTGCGGCGTCGCCGCGGAGTACGACGAGTGCCAACCGGCCAATGCCTTCAGCTGCACACCGAAGTCGATCGCCGAGAGTCAGGCTCAGGCCTGTCACTGATCACTAGAAGGACGCAGCCAAGCGAGTCGGGGCCCAGATCGCCTCGCTCGTCTGGCTCGCCTCTCGGACGATCACGGAGCGAACCACGCGACCGTGAGGAAGGCCGTTGTACGGGCCGTCCCACCAGAAACGCCTGGTGATCAATTCCAGATACGCACGCGGCAGGTTCGCTCCGGCGATCGGACGCACTGCGTCCTCGGTCAGCCCTTCCGCGACGACCTCGAACTCCAGGTCCGGCAGATCACCAGGCGACAGCGTCGCAACCCAGAGATCGACCAGCGGCACGACCAGCCTGCCGCCTCGGTGAATGGCAGCGACGGAAGTGAGCCGCACACGCCGCTCCTTCCCGTCCGTGACGAATGAGATCCTCAGCCCGCTCCTGTCCCGCGCTCTGGTCATGCTCCCGACCATTGCGATGATCGTGCCGCCGCGAGTCAGGCGTCGCCGGCGCCCGGAAGCGGAGGGACGCCTTGCCCGCTGCCGACCAGCGTCGCGGCCACGATTCGCTTCATCACGAGCCTCGCGCGGTCGAGGGCGGCGGAAGAAACGCGCCGGCCCTCGTCGCCCGTCTCGAGAACGACGCGCACGACGCCTTCGAGCGCGATGATCAGTGCCTGGAAAACGAGAGGTTCCACGCGGCGCGCCGACGCTCCCTCGACGAGCGCCGAAACCAGCGCCCGGTGGGTCTCCATGCGCTGCTCGTAGAGGAGCGACTCACGGGCCTGCGCCTCGCCACCGAGCACATACACGAGTCGACCGAACGCGCCCGCGTTTTCCAGGTGCGCGTCGATGCAACGCTCGATCTGCCGCAGGGGATCCTTCTCCTCGCGGATGGCCGCCTTGCAGCCTTCGAGAAGCCGCCCCGTACCTATCTGATAGAGCGAAGAAGCCACCTCCTCCTTGCTCTTGTAGAGGCGATAGAACGTGCGGCGCGAGATGTTCGCGGCGACGAGGATGTCCTCGACCGACGAACCGCGAAAGCCCTTGTCGGCGAAAACGATCGCGGCGCCCTGCAGGATCATGCCGCGCGCGGCGAATTCGCCGAGCTGCAGCCCGGTAGCCCGCGGGCGCTTCGACTTCCGGGTCGATGACCGAGCTGCTGCCACGTGACGCCAGTATGCCGTGAGCTGCGACTGGGGTGAACTCGGAGTTCGCCCCCGGAAGCGTGGCTTCCTCTCCTCGCCTCCCCACTTGCGGTCGGCGGGGGCAGCGCGCGCCATCATTCGCGCGGGTCGCACCGCGTCGGGTGATCGGTCCGAGCGTTGCAGAGGCAGCGCAGCATGCCCACCGAACGAACCCGCGTCTGGGCCGTGTCGCTCATCTCGCTGTCGTGCCTCTTGGGCTGCGCAGGCGAAGCGGGAACCGATCCCGTCGTGTGGTCCGGAGACGACGACTCCGGTGAGTCTGGCGCCGGCGAAGGAGGGTACCCGTCGTTCCCCACTCCGTCCGAAGACGCCTCGGCCCCTACCGACAACGAAGCGGGCTATCCCAGCTCGGGTTCGAGCTCGGGCTCCGGTTCCAGCTCCGGCTCCAGTTCGGGCGGATACGTCGTCGACTCCGGTGGAGGCAAGGGCAAGGGGGGGAATCAGCCGTCGCCATCGCAGGGCTGCATCAACCCCGCGTGCACGACCGACGGCAACGAGTGCAGCTGCACGGCGACCGGCTCCACGGGCAACGTCGTCGCTCTCGGCTGCTTGCAGGGCGGCGTCTGCGGGTGCTTCGACGACACGAAGACCCTGCAAGCCGGCGTCTTCTTCGACAACGGGGCCTGCGGCAGCGCCGCGTCCGCCGCTCAAGCCTTCGTTCAGTACTGCCAGTGCAATTGAGACGCGGTCGACGTTTGACAATGGTAAACATTGTGTCTACCTAACCAGGGAACGGCGCCTAACACACGAGGGCAGCTACCCCATGGACATCTACGACCACGAAGGGCTCGCGATCGCCTATGCCCGCAGCGGGCGGGGTTCGCCAATCGTTCTGCTCCACAACGGGGGCATGTCGCACGCGATCTGGCGCGACGTGGTCCCTCGCCTCGCGACGCGACACGAGGTCTACGCGATCGACCTGCTGGGTTACGGAGCCTCGGCCAAGCCGGCTGATGGCTACACGCTCGATCGCTACGTCGCGGTCCTCGACGGGTTCGTCGACACGCTGGGCCTCGCCCCGGTCGCACTCGTCGGCAACTGCATGGGCAGCGCGATCAGCCTGTCGCTGGCGATTCGACGCCCGCAGGTCGTGAGCTGCCTGGTGCTCGTCAATCCTCTCACGGACGCCACGTTCCGCGCGGGCGGCCTCGGCGCGGGGCTCACGTTGCGGGACGCGCTCCCGACCCTTTCGCGGCCCATCGTCTCGGCACTGCGCCATCTGCGCATTCCACGTGTGGCAAGCCGGCATCTCGTGCGCTTCCAGCTGGGATCGCGAGCTCGCTCGGCCGGCAGCACGTCCGTGGACGACCTCTGCTCCTGTTACGACTCGCCGGCGCAGATGCGGTCGCTGATGGGGGTCTACGACGACCTGCACAGCTATCGCGCCCTCGACGAGTTCGATCCGGGCCCGGGGTTCCCTCCCATCACGACCATCTGGGGCCTGGACAACCGCGTGCTGTCGCCGTGGGCAGGCCGAGCGCTGGCGAAGAAGCTCCGCCCGGTGCGCCAGGAGTGGCTGGAGGGCTGCGGTCACCTGCCCATGCTCGAAGCGCCGGAGCGCGTGGCCTCGATCATCGTCGAAGCCATCGCAACCACCGAGCGCAGCGCGGTCGAGAGGAGGGTATCCGCATGAAGCCCCAGCTCTTCCCGGACGACATCTTCAACGTCGCCGACGTCGCGCTCGACGTGAGCCGTCGCGATCCGGGGCGCATCGCCGTCATCGAGCCCGACGGAAGGAACTCTGACGGGTCGCGTCGCTACCTGCGCCACACGTATCGCGAGCTGTCGGCGGACGTGGAGTCCATCGCGGCGGGACTCCGCGCCATCGGGATCGTCGAGCGCACGCGCACCGTGTTCATGGCGCCTCCCAGCTACGACGGATGCGTCATCGGTCTGGCGCTCACGCGCGTCGGCGCGACGACCGTCTGGATCGATCCAGCGGTAGGGTATCAGAACGTCGCCGAGCGCCTGCGCCGACTCGACGTGGAAGCCTTCGTGGGTATTCCGCTCGCACACCTCGGGCGGATCGCGTTCGGCTGGGGCCCGCGCTTCCGCGCGAAGGCGATCGTGATCGGGACTCCCGGCTTCCCTGGCGCCCATTCTCTCGAGTCGCTGCGGCGTGCAGCGCCCGCCGCCCCCGCCGCGCCGGCGATCGGGCCCGGCGACACGGCGTGCATCATGTACACGACCGGGAGCACCGGGCCGGCGAAGCCCGCGCTCTACCGGCACCGCAACATCTGCAACGTCTTCCGGCTGGCTCACCGGACATGGCGCATCGATCTCCGGAATGACGTTCCCGTGGACATGCCGGTGTTCCCGGCCTTCTTCGCGGTGGGTCTGAGCGCGGGCGGGACCATCGTCATCCCGCCCATCAATTACGTGCGACAGACCCCCGCGAAGGTCGACCCCCGCGCGCTGGCCGAGGTGATCCGCGACTGTCAGGTGCAGACGCTCTTCGCCTCGCCGGTCATCCTCGAGAACCTCTCGCGCCTGGGCCACGAAGAAGGGGTCGTCCTTCGTTCACTCCACACGGTGATCGGCGGTGGCGCGCCGCTCTACGAGCCGGTGATCGGGCCGCTGCGCCGCATGATGGCGCCAGACGGCGAAGTACACGCCGACTACGGCGCTACCGAGGCGCTGCCTGCGACCGAGATGCCGGGCCTCGAGTCGCTCAACGAGACCTTCGCCGCCACGGCGCGCGGCGCCGGATTGTGCGTGGGACGTCCCTTCGAGGGAGTCGTGGCGAAGATCGTGGACATCGTCGACGGTCCCATCGCGTCGCTGGCGGACGCGCGCGAGCTGCCCACCGGGAAGATCGGCGAGATCATCGTCCGCGGTCCGCACGTCAGCCCCGAGTACGCCGACGATCGGGCGAGCACCGAGAAGAACAAGATCGCGGAGCCCACCGGTGGCGTGTGGCACCGTCTCGGCGACGCCGGGTATGTCGACCGCACGGGACGCGTCTGGTGCTGCGGCCGCGTGAGCCACCGCATCGAGGTGGCGAACGGGCGCCTGTTCCCGCTGATGTGCGAGCCGATCTTCGACGCCCACCCGGCGGTTCGACGGAGCGGTCTCGTGGGCGTGCGCGCGTCCGAGTCTTCGTCGCACGCCACGCCAGTCATCTGCATCGAGTTGGAGGATGGCATCCGCGAGCTCGCCGTGCTGCGCGAAGAGTTGCTGGCGATTGCGGCAGGGAATCCGACGACCCGCGAGATCCGTCACGTCCTCTTCCACACGCGGCTACCGGTGGATCCTCGCCACAACTCGAAGATCGAGCGGCCGGAGCTCTCGCGCTGGGCGACCGAGCACCTGACGCGCAAGCTGCGTAGGGACAAGGTCGCGTGATGCGCCGTCCGGGGGTGGCGAACGTCGGGCGTGTCCTCGCCGTCGGGATCCCGGCAGCACTCATCTCGTGCGCGCCCAGCTTCGACGCGACTCGCACGATCCCCGATCGAAGGACGCTGGGCGAAGAGCTCTACGGTGTGGTCTGCGACCGCCTCGGCGCCCAGTCGCTGCACGAGGACCTGAGCGGAGCTTCTTACGCGAGCATCTGTCATCGCCCGTTCGGCGACACCGTCGACCAGAGCCAGTTGCCGGCGCTCGTCGATGGTCAGCCCAATCTGGACGGGCAACCGGTGCCGCTGGCTCAGCAGCAGGCGGAGCGTGCGTACGGCGTCGGCCGTCTGCAGACGCTCGCCAAGCACCGCCCTGCCCTGATCGCAGCGCTCGACGCCACGTTCCCGGACCAGACCATCGACGTGAAGGACGTGAGCAACCCGGACCCGACCAAGTCGTGTGATCCGCCGGCGTCGGGGGCCGAGGGTCGACTGCACGACGCGCTCACGAACCTGCTCGCCGATTTCCAGCCGCTCTACGACGACGGCACCATCCCGCAGGCGACCGAGGCGGTCGCGCGCGTCATCGATGCGTTCAGGGGCTCGCACGAGGCGCGTGGCGCGTGGGCCGTGTACGACTCGCGCGCCGGCTATCGACCGATCGATCTCAATCTCGGCGCCGTGCGGCCGATGCTGGGCTGGTCGGGTCTGCGCGACCTGATGAACGTCTCGTTCGCGCTGCTGGCGGCGGACTCGCAGCCGTACGCTCCCAACCCACCGACCGACAGCGACGGCCAGAGGCAGCTGATCCCCGGCCCGGCCAACCCGCAGCTCGCCGAGGTGCTCTCCACGCTCCACGCCGAGCTGGCCAACTCCACCGCCGATCCCGCCGCTCCGTTGCTGGAGGTGAGCGTCGATCCCATCACGGGACGCAGCGTGCTGTCTCGTCCGAGGCAGGACCTCGAGCTCGCGCGGGGCCTGTTCTACGCGCAGGATCCGGCGTTCGGCGGCGGCTCCTCCCGCTACGTCGCCCAGCGCGACGCTCGCGGCTACGTCAGCGTTCCCCTGGTGAACGGCAAAGTGCCGTCGCCGTTCGTCGACTCGGACGGAGACGGCCTCCCCGACGTGGACGCACTGGGCCAGTTCGTGATGAGCGACGGCGCGATCGCTCCTTCTCCCTTCTTCGCCATCGGAGCGCCGGCGGCGCCCGCGCGCGACGCGTCCGGCCGAGCCCTCCGCGGCACGGGGGGGACGCTCGTCTACGACTACATCGACACGAGCCACACCTACGCGGCGTCCGTCTTCCACGACCTCGAGCCGCTGCTCGACTCGAAGCCGCAAGACGACCACGAGACGGTGATGGACATGCTGGCGGGTGCCGAAGTCATCATGGGCGCGCGCGAGAGCCAGACGCGCAGCTACGCCGATGGCGAGAGCGTGACCTACCGCGCCTTCGACACGACGGCGTCGCCGCTTCTCGATCTGCTCTACGCGTTCGGCCAGATCATGGCCGACCCGACCGTGGGCGACACACTCACGTTCGCAGGCACCCTCGTCTCGCAACAGCCGAACGCCGTCGCACGCGTCATCGGGGACGGCCTCTACGCCAAGCAGCTCGCCAATCAGGACACCGCGGGGCACATCCCGCCGACGTCCACGCTCTGGGACGACGTGCTCGATCTGCTGGTCCAGATCGAGCGAGAGCCGGGGCTCCTCGAGGACGTGCTGCGCGCATTCGGTGACGACGCGACCCTGCCGCTGGCCAAGGCGTTCTCCGGCTACATGGCGAACAAGGACCACATCTCGTACGACCGGGCGAGCCTCAACGGTCCGGCCTTCGACGAGACGACCACGAGCGCGTCGCCGCCGACGACACCGGTGGATCGTTCGTCGCCCGACGCGGGGTGGAACCGCAGCGAGCTGCAGCGATTCCTCCAGATCATCCACGACACCAACGGCGTCGCCGCGTGCAACAAGGCCGGCGCTGTCGTCCACGCGCTCGACGTCTCGATCCCGATCGTCGGCACCACGAACGTCGACATCCCGGCGGGCCCGGCCAACGCGGGCCTCGTGGGCACCGTCATGGGGGGCATCCTCGCTACGAACTACGGAAGCAAGACGAGCTTCAACGAGTGCGAGGTCTTCAAGATCCCCAACCTCGCCGCCTTCTACGTGGACTCGATCGTCGGCAACGCGAGCCTGTACTTCCGGGACAACTTCATCCGCAACGGCTCCATCGGCGGTCTCGGTGCAGCCACCGTCGGGCTCATCGAGAACTCGGGCCACATCGGCTACGACCCGAAGGATCCGGACAGGTACAACGGGCCCGACCTGTCCCTGCCGGGGTTCTGGGACCTCGCGAGCGCGAAGACGTTCCGACCGAAGCCGGGGTGGCTCAATCGCCTCGTGTTCTTCGACCAGGTCAACGACAGCCCTGCGCCGGGCGGCACCAACTACGTCACGAACCATTTCCTCACCGACATGCAGGGCATGCACGTCGGGACGTCGATCTGTCCCGAGCGCGTCATCCCGGATCCGTGCGCGCCCGGAGGCAGCAGCACGTGCTCCGGAGCGCCCGACGTCGCGAGCGACATGATGGTTCACGGCCTCCGCGCCTGCCCTGACGGCGACTGGGCCTTCGACCGGGATCAGGACGCGGTCTTCGTCGCGGAGGACCTCGGTTTCTACGACGCCGTCACGCCGCTCGTGGCGGCGTTCTCGACCGCGCCGAACCCGAAGACCGGCCAGCCGCGGCATCGCGAGGACCTGTTCATCGCCCTCATGGAGACGCTCCACAAGCACTGGCAGTCGCAGCGCGGCGCGAGCGCCGAGCCGGGGGACTGCGTCCTCTCGCTGAACCCGATGCTCGGTTGCGCGCAGGATGGGGCCGACAGCTACGAGCCGCTGATGGCCAAGATCCTCTCGTCGGATTTCCTGACGGCCGTGCACGGCCTGGTGAAGATCGTGGAGAACATCCACGTGCCGACGTGCGCAGCGGCCGACGCGAGTGGCAAGTGCACGGAGGCGGGAACGCCGCTCGACGGCGTCTCGATCCTCGCGAATGCCACGCGCGCCCTGGTCGACCCGCAGCAGGCGGCCGCCGTTGGGCTCGTGGATCGCAAGGGCAACGTGACCTCGCTGCGAAACGACGGGACCAAGAATCCTCAGGTCACGCCCGTCTACCTCGTCCTCGAGGCGCTGAACGAGTTCGACCAGGCGTTCGCCACCTACGCGCAGGCCAATCCGAACGACGCGAACAGGCAAGTCGCCTGGCGCAAGGCGCGGTCGCAGCTCGTCGACCAGTTCCTCGCGGTGAACGGGCAGAACACGCCGACGCAGAGCTTCGCGGATCCCTCGCTGCCCAGGATTCTTCCGATCGTCTTCGACCTCCTGCGCACTCAGATCGCCGCGCACTGCCCGGGACCGCCGTACGGGACGTGCGCCTGGGCGCGCAAGACGCTGGTCGACAGCGCCACCGCCACCCTGGGCGGGCCCACGCTCGCGTCGGTGATCGACCTCGGTGACGCCGTTCGGAAGAACGACCCCGCACGCAGGTCACTCGAGGACCTGCTGGCGTACATGCTGAACGCTGCATCGGACAACGACGCTCTGGCCGGGTTCATGGAGTCGGCCGACGACATGATCCAGGTGCTGAGCGACGACGCGAACCTCGTGCCGCTCTACCACGTGATGGCGGTGGCGGCGGAGCCCACGACGACGGACTCCGCAGGACATCTGCACCGCGGTCTCGTGGACGCGATGACCAACTTGCTCGGGCGCATGTCGGGACGCGCGTACCAGGGCACGACCGAGATCTGCGCCGACGAGCTCGACCCGAACGGGGTCTCCTCCACGGCGTTCGCGAACCTGGTGACGCCCATGAAGGACGCGACGGGCAAGGTCACCGAGACGCCGCTCGAGGTGGTCCTCGACGCCATCGCGGACGTGAACCGCACCGATCCCGGCGCCGCCGGCCCGCTGCAACCGGTCGACCTGGGTAACGCCTCGAACGAGCTGTCCGAGTTCTTCCTCGATCCGCAGCGCGGGCTCGAGCAGTTCTACGCCATCGTGAAGAACGGGACGGCAGACTAGATGCGTCGCCTCACCCTGACGGCCGCCGCAGCACTGGTCGCGGGGACTGCGGTTACGAACGATGCGACGGCCGCTGGCCTCTACTCGTCGGACCGTGGCGTACGCCCGCTGGGGCGAGGCGGCGCATTCGTCGCGGGCGCCGATGACCTCGGAGCCATCTGGTACAACCCGGCGGGCATCGTGGACGCGCCGAGCGGGCTGCTCGCCGACGCGACGTGGCTGCACTACACGAGCGACTTCACGCGCCAGTCGCTGACGACGACGGCCTCGGGCACCACGTACGTGCAGACGTTCCCGCGCGTCGGTGGAACGACCCCGCTCCTCCCCATCCCCACGCTCGCCGGGTCCCTCCGGTTCGGCGATCGCGACCAGTACGCCCTGGCGGTGGGCCTGTTCGCCCCGATGACGCCCATCTCGACGTATCCGCAGACCCTCGATTCGGGCGCACCTGCGCCGCAGCGCTACTCGCTCATCTCGCTCGACGGGTCGGCGCTCGTGGTCACCGGCGCCTGGTTCGCCTGGAAGCCGGTCGAGGAGCTACGCATCGGCGCCGGATTCCAGATGATGGTGGGTACGTTCCGGACGACGGTCGACTTCAGCGCCTGCCCGCCCGACAACCTCGTGTGCGCCGGCGAGGCGCCCGCCTACGACGCCTACAGCCAGCTCGACGTCGGGCCCATCTTCTCGCCGAGCGGCAACCTGGGAGCCATCTATCAGCCCGTCCACGCGGTGCGCATCGGCGCGAGCGCTCAAGCCCCCTTCTACGTGGACGCCCCGGCCACCGTGAGCGTGCGCCTCCCGACGGCGGTGGAGTTCGACGACGCCAGTCAGCGCGGCAACCAGGCACGCGTGAAGTTCGAGCTGCCCCCCGTCGTCCGCCTCGGCATCGAGGTCCGACCGCTCGACGAGGATCACGATTTGCGCGTGGAGCTCGCCTACGTGCGCGAGTTCTGGTCGGTGCATCAATCGATCGACATCACGCCGACCAACATCACGCTCGTCGGCGTGACCGGGTTCCCCAGTCCCTTCGCCGTGTCGCCGATATCGATCCCGCGCGGCGGTCGCGACTCCGACAGCGTGCGCCTCGGCGGTGAGTACGCGTTCCCCATGGACGCCGACTACCGGCTCCAGGTGCGCGCCGGCGTGTCGTACGAGACCTCCGGCATCAAGGAGGCCTACGTCTCGCCGCTGACCATCGACAGCGACAAGGTCGCCGCCTCGGTGGGAGCGGGGCTCCACATCGGCCGGCGCTGGAGGCTCGACGCCGTGTACTCCCACGTCTTCGCGAGCGACGTGACGGTGACGCCGCAGGAGGCGGCGGTGCCGCGCGTCAACCCCGTCCAGGGCAACCCCACGCAGACCGCGGCGGTCAACGGCGGCCAGTACAGCTCGAGCGCCGACGCCATCGGCCTGGGCGTCCAGGTTCTATTCTAGCCAGCTTCCTGCGGCGCGCAGTACGATCGATTCAGTACGCCGTGAAGCGTGACGACGCGCCCGGGGGGCAGAAGACCGTGGCGCAATCCCCGCAGGCGCGCGCGGCCCGAGCCCGGGAGGCGCCGCCGACTCGAGTGGAGTCGAGCCTCGCCGAGGGCTTCGATCGCAGCACGATGGAGCGGATGCGGGGGTTCCACGCCTACAGCTTCGGGATGGCGGTGGCTGCCATCGGCGTGTCGTTCCTGCTGGGTGGCGACGCGCGCGCGCGGCACCTCTTCCAGCTGGGGATGCTCTGGACCTGCGCGGTGAGCATCGCGACCGTCTCCATCGCGCGTTCGCGGGGCGCGTGGGACTCGCGCATCATGCTGGCGCGCTGGGTGGGCGGAGGCCTCGGTCTTCTCCCGATGCTTTATTACTTCGGCCCGTTCTCGGCCCTCACGCTCGTCTTCCCGCTGGCCCTCATGTTCGTGGCGCTGGGCCGCGATCGGACCACGGCCAATCTCCTCGTGGCGGGCGCGCTCGGAGAGCACCTGCTCTTCGTGGTGCCGGTCATGCTCGGCTGGATCAAGGACGTGGGACTCGTGTCCGCAGTGCCGCACGACCGCGTCCAGCTCGCGAGCCTCGAGACCATCGTCCTCGTGCTGATGGCCGCGGGACACGTGCTGGGCCGCTGGGCGCGCCACACGAGAGCCACCGCGCTGGCCGAGCTCTCCGAGGCGAAGCGCATCATCGGCGATCAGCAGCAGATCCTGGCCGAGGTGCAGGAGCGCGCCGAACAGATCGATCGCATGAGGGCGGGACGGTGGAGCGGGCGCCGCATCGGTCGATGGCAGATCGGGCCGGTGCTTGGACGCGGGGCGATGGGCGAGGTGTACGAGGCACAGGACGCGACCGGTCGGCAGGCGGCGGTGAAGGTCCTCGCTGCTCTTTCGGAGGATTCACCCTCGCAGGTCGAACGGTTCCACCGCGAGCTCCAGATCGCCGCGCGTCTGGACTCTCCTCACATCGTGCGGGTCCTCGACGTGTCGGCGGCCAACGCGGCCGTCCCCTACCTCGCGATGGAGCGACTGCGGGGCGAGGATCTCGCCACCCGGCTGCGAACCGAGGTCCGTCTGCCCTCGAACGAGGTGGTCGTGATGCTTCGCGAGGTCGCGCGCGGCCTCGAGGTCGCGCACGAGGCGGGCGTCGTGCATCGCGACCTCAAGCCGCAGAACCTCTTCCTGCACGACGGGACCTGCTGGAAGATCCTCGACTTCGGCGTGGCCAAGGTATTCGGCGTCGAAGGGACCCTCACGCAGGGCGCGATCGTCGGTACTCCTCAGTACATGGCGCCCGAACAAGCCGCAGGCCAGGAGGTCACCCACCTGAGCGACATCTACGCGCTCGGCGCCGTCGCCTACCGATGCCTCACCGGGCGCGCACCGCATAGCGCCACCGATTTCATCGCGCTGGTGCACAAGGTCGTCCACACGGCGCCCGTTCGCCCGGGCGCGGTCGCGCAGGTGTCCCGCGAGATCGAGGACGTCCTCGCGATAGCGATGGCCAAGGATCCCCTTCGTCGCTTCACGTCGGCCACGGAGTTCGTCGAGCAGCTCGCCGCGGCCACGGAAGGTCGAAGACCCAAGCTGGACCCACCGGCCGACGCCTGGGCCTGATCAGCAGGCCGAAGACACCTGGACGGCGACCGCAGTGCCGTCCACCCCGATGGCGCATGTGACGTGACGTGACGTCACGTCAGAGGATGTTGGAG
>Ga0335069_10002435_pt1 | contig 28660 bp, 25 predicted proteins | sample Lox_Sample_11_FD_206714 | JGI IMG/M metagenome (GOLD analysis project Ga0335069, IMG submission 206714) | Soil microbial communities from Loxahatchee National Wildlife Refuge, Florida, United States - Lox_Sample_1.1 | ecosystem: Environmental > Terrestrial > Soil > Wetlands | place: USA...
GTCGTGCCACTTGTGCCCTGCGTGCTTGCGGGACTGGTCCTGACGGTCGCGGTGGAGACGGACAGCGTCAGCGCGGCGTTGTGGTAGCTCAAGCGTGCGGCATGGCTTGCTGTTCATGGTGTCGCCGCCAGCCGGGCCCGCAGGGTGCGCGGCGAACCTCGTGGAGCAAGCCCCGTGCTCGCTGGCAGGGCGGAGAAAGACTGAGGCGGTCACGTACTGTGCCCATGGCCGCAACTCACCGGCAACATCCCCGTCAAGGCCGTGCCCGTGGTGACGCCTGCCGTCCTGACCTGGGCTAAGACGGCTTAGCCCGGCTGCTCCGGGATAGCTGGCGCCTAAGCCATCTGGGCAGACCGAAGATGAGGCCTTCGTCCGATGCGATGATCGGCCCGGCTATGGCAGATCGTCGCCCCGGCCTGGGCGCGGCTTCAATGACTGGCCTGATGACGTCGCTGCGCTCGCGGACCATCTCGGCGTTGAGCGCTTTGCCGTCATGGGAGCGTCATCGGGCGGACCGTACGTGGTGGCGTGCGCCGCCCTGCTGCCGGAACGAATCGCCGGCGCGGGTGTCGTCGCGGGCGTGACCGACATGGGCTGGCCGGGCGCCTGGGAGGGCTACGAGGTGCGCGAAGCCACGCTCATGCGTCTCGGCGATGAAGCGGCGGCGGTGAGGTGGTGCGAGGAGCACTTCGGGGCCGACGGCTCAAGATTCCTCGAGACTTTCGGTGAGATGGCACCGGCAGACATGGCCTTGCTCGAGGACGAGGCGATAGCGACCGGCTTCATCACCACCATCGGCGAGGCGTTTCGCCAGGGTTTCGGGGGGATTCGCTCAAGACGTTACCGTGCAGGGGAGACCTTGGCCGTTCGATCCCTCCGTGATTACTGCGCCGACGCGGGTTCTTCACGGCCAGGCGGACACATTGCTCCCGATCGCGCACGGCCGCCATACCGCGGACGTCATTCCGGGCGCCTCCCTGGTGGTATTCCCCGATCATGGCCACCTCAGCATCTTCACCGAAATCCCGCAGCTCTCAGCTGACCTGACCCGCTCGCTCCAGTGACCCAGCACGCGGCATACGGGCAGAAGGCACGAGAGCCCAGGCAGGTTTACCTCACCAAGTTGCTGACGATTAATCGTCAAGAGCTCTGATGAAACGCAGCCATTCGGTTGAGTGACTAGCTGAGTGACAATCACCGCGAACACTCGCGGACTTCCGCGTACCCTGACGCACTTGTTTCCGCAGGTCTCTCCCGAGCGATCCCTGGTTACCAGCTGGTGGTACTACGCTTACAAGCGAGGGGCCACAGGTTCGAACCCAGTTACGCACACCAGGTCAGTAGCATTTGGAGCCGAGGTGACTCTTACTTCCAGCGTGGCCAGGTCGCCGAGGTGAGGCTGAAGTTGAGGGGCGCGGGCAGGCTGACCTCCTCGCCGTAAGCGCCGTCGGCTGCCACCTGGTACCGTTCCCAGCCTTGGGCTAGCCCGAACAGCGTCCACCTGCCCAGTTCTTGGTCCACCAGCAGATACAACGGAACTCCGGCCTTCGCGTACTGGACGGGCTTAGTCGTCCGGTCATTCAGGACCGTATCCGGCGAGGTCGGCGATGTGACCTCGACAACAAGGGCAATCGCAGCCCTCTCCTCTTCGGCTGTCGTCGCGTCAGGATGGATGAAGGCGATATCCGGGATGTAGAAGCGGCCAGCGCCGTCGGGTAGGTCCCACTGGTAGTTCTCATCCGTTGCCCAGTTGATGGCGATGGCGCCGGTGTAGAAGGCCCGCTTGGCGTCATCGACGATGGCGCGGACGATCCTGCGATGCTCGATCCCTGGGGGGTTCATGATCAGGAGGACCCCTTCGTCCACGTACTCCACTCTGGTGGTCTCGAGCAAGCGGTCGGCAACAGCGCGCAGGTTCTGGTAGCCGGCATCGTCGAGTGAGATTGCAGGTTCGCTCATGATCCGCGTCGCTCCTCATGCCTGTAGGGCTATCCCTCATCATAGGGAGCTGTACGACCAGCCTACGGGTACCGTTACTGGTCTAGCGCCTGATTCAGCGCCGGCCGCTCAGTTCACCCCGGGAGGTTCAGCTGCCATGCCATCACGCCGGAATCGACGAGGTGGATCTTCGGGTGTTTGGTGACACGTGAGCCCAGGGTCGTGCCCCAGGCGGGGAGCCCGTAGATGAGGAAGACGGCTTCCAGGAGCTTGATGTAGTTCTACGTCGTGGACTTCTCCAGGCCGATGGTCCCGCTGATCGCTGCCATGTTCAGGACCTGGCCGGATCGGGCGGCGAGCTGGCGGAGCAGCCGGGGCAGCATCTCGCACTGCCGGACTCGGGAGATGTCCAGGACATCCTTGTCGATGACCAGGTTGAGGTAGCTGGAGAACCAGCGGGAACGGCCGGGCGGACGGCGAAGGGCCACCGGCATGCCGCCCGAGGTTGATCGCTGGGCGTGCTCGTCGCGGGTCGTCGGAGCCCGCGGTGGGGCCATCTCGACGCCGGCGCCGTCGAGCAGCCTGGCGACGAATGTCTCGCGTACGTTGCCGGCTTCTCCCTGAGACAGGGGAAGCACCGGGATGATGTCCACGCGTCCCGTGAGGGCTTGCGTGGCTTCCGGCAGGGTGGCGTACCGCGTTGAGCCGGCGGGCCGGGCAGAACCAGCAAGGTGCCGAGGGCCTGGCCGCTGTACCAGCTTTCCCCTTTCCCGCCGTGTCGGTGTCCGTCGGCTTCCCTGCTGCGGGACCGTGTGTCGCCGCATGGCGGCCTCGCCAGCGACAAATTCCCGGTCGACGATCAGGACTCCAGGGCCTAATGCCCTGGCCGTCGCAGTCTTTTGGCCCCTACCGCCGGTGTCGGGGGCGACCAGGCTCATGAGAGGAGGTAGTAGAAACGAGCCAGCGCAGTGAGCCAAGTGTGCGGGCAGGGCGACCTTGATGCACGAGATGGAACGGTCCTGACCGCCGGACGGTCGCCGGGTGCATGCGGGCGAACAGCTGAGAATCGAGGGCGCGGATATGACACCGAAGGTCAGCTGCGTCGTGGTCGCCAAGAAAGGCCATATATGGCATTCGGCTGGACTGGCCGGCGGCCGTGAATACGTCGTGATAGTGCGGCCCGAAGGGGAAGACGATGATGTGGAAGCCGTGGCGTCGCGCAGGCTCTATCGCTCTGCCGAGCCCGGGGACCGCCTGACGCTCGAGCGCGAATGGTTTATGGCCAGCCCGCACGTCCTGCCGTTGCAGGAGATGCCGGCCGCGGCATGACGGGGCTCGCAGAAACGCGTACCGCACCGGAGCGTCCAAGATTGGCTTGTTATCGCACGCCTGTCGCCGCGGCCGGTCCGCGTCGCCGCGCCCGTACCCGGGAGCGCGGCATTCAGGCTGCTGCCAGGTGTTTTCCAGCTGCCGGTGGCATCTGCGGACAGGACCTTCGCCCCTATGCCCGCGACCACCCGGGGCGGAATGTCAGGTGTCTGCGATAAGCGCAAGGGGCGGCCGATGGACTTCACTCTCAACGGTAAGTCCATCTCCGTGCGTGCCGAACAGGGCGAGAGCCTGCTCGCGCTGCTCCGGGACAAGTGCGGGATCATCTCGGCCAAGGATGGCTGCGCGCCCGAAGGTTCGTGCGGCGCCTGCACCGTGCTCGTTGACGGCAAGGCCGTGGTGTCATGTGCCCGGGACGCCAGCCGCGTCGCCGGGCGGGAGGTCACCACGCTGGAAGGACTCCCGCCGGCCGACCGCGCGCGATGGGCCGGCAGCTTCGTGGCCGCCGGGGCTTCGCAGTGTGGCTTCTGCTCGCCGGGCATGGTCATGAAGGCGGAGTCTTTGCTGCGGAGGAACACGAACCCGGCCCGTTCGGAAGTCGCCTCGGCGCTGGCCGGCAACCTGTGCCGCTGCACCGGCTACGTCAAGATCATCGACGGGGTGCTGCTTGCCGCCGCGGCCAGGCGGGGCATTCCCGCACCGCAGAGCGGGGGCGGCGGTCGCGTTGGCTGCCGGGCACCCAGGTACGCCGGCCGGGAGCTTGCGCTCGGGGACAAGCCGTTCATCGACGACATGAGCATGCCCGGCATGCTGCATGGGGCCATCCGGTTCGCCGACCATCCCCGGGCGAAGATCCTCTCGGTCCAGACCGCCAGGGCCAGGGCCTACCCGGGAGTGGTGGCCGTGCTCACGGCCAGCGACGTTCCCGGCGACCGCGTTCAGGGCGAGCTCACCAGGGACTGGGTCCAGATATACGCTCCGGGCGAGACGACACGGTACGTGGGGGACGTCCTGGCGCTGGTCGCGGCCGAGACCAGGGCCGCCGCGCGTGCCGCGGCCGCGCTCGTGGATATCAAGTACGAGGTCCTGGAGCCGGTGACCGACCCGGCCGCGGCCATGGAACCCGGTGCGCCGCGACTGCATCCCCACGCGCCGGGCAACGTGCTTTCCGTCGCCGGGTTCAGGCGCGGTGACGTGGACGCCGCCCTGACCGCAGCCGCCCATGTCGTGACGCAGACGTTCGCCACCCAGCGGATCGAGCACGCCTTCCTCGAGCCGGAATCCTCACTGGCCTGCCCCACGCCGGACGGCGGCATGCATTTCTACACCCAGGGTCAGGGAATCTGGAGCGACCGCCGGCAGGTGGCGAGCCTGCTCGGCCTGCCCGAGGACAAGGTCCGCGGCACGCTGGTCTCCAACGGAGGCGCCTTCGGGGCGAAGGAGGACCTGAACGTCCAGGGAAATGCCGCACTGCTGGCATGGCACACCCGGCGGCCGGTGAAGCTCACCCTCAGCCGCGCGGAAAGCCTGCGGTTCCACGTCAAGCGCCACCCGCTCACCATGACCTATACGGTCGGGTGCGACGAGCACGGACGGCTGCTCGGCCTGCGCGCCAGGATCGTCGGAGATACCGGCGCATACGCCAGCGTGGGCGACAAGGTGCTCGAACGCGCCGCCGGTCACGCCTGCGGCCCGTACCGGGTGCCAGCGGCGGACGTCGAGGCACGCGCCGTCTATACCAACAACGTCCCCTGCGGGGCGATGCGCGGGTTCGGTGTCGGTCAGGTGAACTTCGCGCTGGAAGGCGTCATTGACCAGCTGGCCGAGCGCGCCGGGCTGGATGGCTGGGACATTCGCTGGCTCAACGCGCTGGAGACAGGGGACGTGCTCGCGACCGGCCAGCGCCTCGGCCCCGGGGTCGGCATCAAGAAGACGCTGCTCGCGGTCAGGGATGCCTACAAGTCCGCCAGGTTCGCCGGGATCGGCTGCGGGGTCAAGAACACCGGAGTCGGCAATGGCGTCGCCGAATACGGCCGGGCTGTCTTGCGTCCCGCGGCTGACGGGACGGTGACGCTCTTCCACCCGTGGACGGAGATGGGCCAGGGGGTCCACACCGTCCTCCGGCAGATCCTGTGCGAGGAACTCGGCCTCGCCCCGTCGCTGATCAGCGTGGAGGTCGATACCCGCTACGAGCTTGGCTGCGGCCAGACCACCGCGTCACGCGCCACCATCCTGGGCGGGCGGGCCGTGATCGACGCGGCCCGCAAGCTGCGTGCCGATCTTGGCGGCCGGACGCTGGCCGGCCTGGCGGACCGGGAGTACTACGGCGAGGTCTGCGTCACCGGCACGACGCCGCTCGGAGCGCCCGCGGACAATCCGGTGACCCACTTCGCGTACGGCTGGGCGACCCAGGTCGCGATCCTCGACGGCGACGGCCGCATCGAGAAGATCGTGGCCGCCCACGATGTCGGCAAGGTCATCAACCCCACGCTCCTCGAAGGCCAGATCGAGGGGGCCGTGCACATGGGCCTGGGCCAGGCGCTGTCGGAGGAGTACGTGGTCCGCCACGGCGTGCCGGCGACGACGACGCTGAAATCGCTCAACATCATCCCGCCCGGCGGCATGCCGGCCGTCGAGTGCGTGTTCGTCGAGGAACCCCAGCCCGAGGGACCGTACGGGGCGAAGGGCGTGGGCGAAATCGGCCTCGTCCCCACCGCCGCCGCGGTCGCCGGGGCGCTGTGGCGGTTCGACGGCATCCGCCGCACCCGGCTGCCGATGAAGGATTCCCCGGCCGCACGGGCCGCCGTCCCGAAGCTGGCGCGCTCCCGATGAGTACCGTCCCGATGAGCACAGCGCCTTCCCCGCCAGCAGCCCGCGCCGAGGTCGCCCCTCATCTCGCGCTGTGCGGGGGCATGGTGGTCACCTCACTGGATCCGGTCCGCCTGGCCGCAGCCGACGTGGTCCTTGCCGGCGACCGGATCGCCTCGGTCGGCGTCGCGCCCGCCGGCGTGGCCCGCCGCGATTGCTCAGGCACGCTGGTGCTGCCCGGGAACGTCTGCGCTCACCATCACCTCTACTCGGCGCTGTCGCGGGGAATGCCGTACCACCTGGAGCCCCCGCAAGATTTCCTGCAGATCCTGCAGCGGGTCTGGTGGCGGCTCGACCGAGCCCTGGACGAACGTTCTGTCCGGCTGTCGGCGCTGGCCGGCGGCCTCGACGCGCTCCACGCCGGAACCACGACGGTCATCGACCACCACGCGTCGCCGAACTTCATCGACGGCTCTCTCGACACCATCGCGGACGCGCTGGCGGAACTCGGGCTGAGGTCGGTGCTCTGCTACGAGGTGACCGACCGGGACGGGATGGCGCAGGCGGCGGCCGGCGTGGCCGAGAACCGGCGGTTCCTGGCCAGGCCACGCCGGCTCGCCCGCGGTATGGTGGGCGCTCACGCGTCCTTCACGCTCTGCGACGACACGCTCCAGGCCTGCGCCGAGGTCGCGCTGGCCTCCGGCGTAGGCGTCCATATCCACGTCGCCGAGGACGGTGCCGACCAGCGGGACGCCGAAGCCGCCTATGGCATGAGCGTGGTCGGGCGACTGGACCGGGCGGGACTGCTGGGCCCGCGGGCCCTGCTCGCGCATTGCGTCCGCGTCTCCGGCCAGGAGATCGCGGAGATCACATCCTCGGGTGCGGCGGTCGCGCACAATGCGCGCAGCAACATGAACAACCGCGTCGGGTACTCACCGCTGGTTCACGGCGGGGTGCCGGTTGCGCTGGGCACGGACGGGATCGGCGGGGACATGATCACCGAATCCCAGGTGGCGTTCTTCCGGGCCGCTGAAGCGGGCGCCGCGGCCGACCCCGGCTGGGCGCTGCGCCGGCTCGCCGAAGGTGCCCGCATCGCCGGGCGCAGCTTCGGCGAGCCGGCGCATGGCACCGTCGCACCCGGCGCTCCCGCCGACCTCACCGTGCTGGGTTACCTGCCCCCGGCTCCGCTGACCACGGAGAACCTGTCCGGCCACTGGCTCTTCGGGATCAGCGCCGGCCAGGTCCGCGACGTGATCGTGGCCGGCGAGCTCGTCGTCGCCGACCGGCGCTCCACCCGCGTCGACGAGGCGGAGATCGCGCAGCAGGCCGCCCGCGAGGCCAAGCTGCTGTGGGCGCGGCTGGAGGAGATTCCCCCGCATCCGTTCACCCCGAAGGGAAAGTGAGGGCCGTGACCGTCGGCAGTACCGGCCGGGTGGCGCTCTACCTGCAGGACAAACACCCGATCAGGGACGGCATGGAGTACGTTCGTTATGCCGAACGACGTGGCTTTGAAGCGGTGTGGCAGGCGGAGAGCCGGCTTGTCCGGGAGGCGACGGTTCCCATGGCCGCCTTCGCGGCGGTGACTCAGCACATCAAGGTCGCCTCCGGCGTCATCCCGATCTGGACCCGCAACGTGGGCCTGCTCGCCGCGACGTTCTCAACCCTGGACGAGCTCGCTCCCGGCCGCGTCATTCTCGGCCTCGGTGCGTGGTGGGAGCCGCTGGCGAGCAAGGTCGGGGTGCACCGGCATCATCCGCTGCAGGCGATGCGCGAGGTCGTCACCGCCACACGGCGCCTGCTGGCCATGGAGCGGGTGACCTACCACGGTGAGTTCGTCCACCTCGACGACGTCGAGATCGACATCGTCCACGGCGACCGGTCGCCGCGGCAGGTACCCATCTACGTCGGGGCAACTGGCCTGAAGATGATGGAGGCCGCCGGCGAGATCGGGGACGGCGTGGTGCTCAACTACATGGTCAGCCCCGAATACAACAAGCGGGCCCTGGAGGCACTGGCGGCCGGAGCCGACCGGGCCGGCCGCTCGCTCGACGACATCGACCGGCCCCAGCTTGTCGTCTGCTCCGTCGACGCCGACCGCGACGTGGCCCTGGACCGGTCTCGTGAACTGCTGACGCAGTACCTGGGGCAGCAGCCGCACATCATGAAGGCGAGCGGCATCGACCCCGGGCTGATCGAGGAGATCGGCAAGATCCTCACCTGGCCCGCTGGCCCGGAGGACATCCGCAAGGCGATGCGCTTGGTCCCCGACGACGCCGTCCAGATGATCTCGGCCTCCGGCACCCCCGGCGAATGCCGGGCCAAGGTCAGCGAGTACATCGCGAGCGGCGCCACCTGCCCGATCCTTTACCCCCTGGGCGATGACGTTCGATTGATGATCGACACATTCGCGCCGGAAGCCGATTAAGGAGGTTCAGCATGCGTAGCTTCGTCGGCCGCGACATCCTCTCGCTCAAGGACATGGAGCGCGATGAATATTTCCGCATATTCGAGGTGGCCGACAGGTTCAGGCCGTATGCCGCTGATCGCCGCAACGCCGACCTGCTGAAGGACAAGACGTTGCTGACCGCGTTCTATCAGCCCAGCACCCGTACCCGGCTGGCCACCGAGGCGGCCATGCACCGGCTCGGCGGCCACGTCCTCGGCTTCTCCGACGCCAAGATGACCCGGGCCGGCGACTTCTACCAGGAGACGATCAAGGACACCGTCCACATGCTGGAGTACTACGGCGACGTCATCGCGATGCGTCACTACCAGCAGGGCGCGCCGGCCGAGGCCGCCCGGTGGGCGTCGGTACCCGTGATCAACTGCGGCGACGGCTGGGGCGAGCACCCGACCCAGGTCCTCACTGACCTGTACACGATCCGGCAGGCCAGGGGAGGCCTTGACGGCCTGAAGGTGCTGTGCGTCGGCGATATGCGCATGCGCACCATGCACTCCATCCTTTACGCGATGTCACAGTTCGATATGGAAGCGTTCGTTGTCTCCCCGCCCGAGATGTCGCTGCTCCCGGAATTCAAGACCGAGATCGACGAGCGGAACGTGCAGTACCGGGAGTTCGAATCGGTCGAGAAGTGCATCGCGGACGCCGATGTCATCTACATGGAGCCGGTTGTCCAGGCGGATTACACCAAGTCCCGGGTCGAGCCCACAGCGGACCATGGGCTCACGCCCGCCGCCTACCGCGTGACCAGGGAACTGCTGCGGGACAAGGCGAAAAGCGATTCCATCATCCTGCACTCGCTGCCGAGGATGGACGAGCTTCCGCCGGACGTCGACAGCACCCGTCACGCGCGCTACTGGGCGGAGGCGTTCAACGGGGTCGTCCTGCGCATGGCCCTCCTCGCCCTGGTGCTCGGCGCGGCAGAGTAGGAGGAACGATGCAGACCAACCTCCGTGGCCGTGACCTGATCACGCTCCAGGAGTGGACGAAGGACGAGATCGGCACCCTGCTCGATGTCGCGTTCGAGTTCAAGCGGGACCGTGCCCTCGGCCGGCCGCACCCCTACCTGCGCGACCGGGTACTCGCGATGCTGTTCTTCTTCGCCAGCACCCGCACCCGCGCCTCGTTCGAGGCGGGAATGGCCCAGCTCGGCGGGCACGCCCAGTTCATCGAGAGCCGGTCCACCCAGATCGCCCACGGCGACACGGCCAAGGAGATCGGGGAGATCCTCGGCCGCTACAACGACGGGATCGCCATCAGGCACTGCGACTGGGGCGTGGGAAACGCCTACATCCGCGACGTCGCTCAGGCCAGCCGCGTTCCCGTGCTCAACATGCAATGCGACATCTACCATCCGCACCAGGCGCTGGCCGACCTGATGACCATGATCGAGCGGTTCGGCGACCTGCGCGGCCGGACCGCGACCGTGAGCTGGGCATGCGCGCAGAGCTATCAGAAGCCGATCAGCGTGCCGCAGAGCCTCGTGCTGCTGCTGCCCCGCTTCGGCATGAACGTCCGGCTCGTGCACCCGCCGGAGTTCGCGCTCATGCCAGCCATCATCGAGCAGGCGAAGCAGAACGCCCGCGCCGGGCATGCCAGCTTCGAGATCATGCATGATTTCGACGACGGAATCCGCGGCACCGATGTCGTCTACGCCAAGAGCTGGGGCGCGATGCAGACCACGGCCGATGAGGCAGAGGGCGCGCGCACCATCGCGAAGCACGCGTCGTGGATCACCGACGACCGGCGGATGGCCCTGGCGGGCGAGGACGCGGCGTTCATGCATCCGCTGCCCGCCGACCGCGGCGTCGAGGTGACGGACAGCGTCATCGACGGGCCGCGGTCGGCCGTCTACGACCAGGCCGAGAACCGGCTGCACGGCCAGAAGGCCGTGATGGCCCTGACCATGAGCTGAGGAGACGGCAGCGATGAGCAACCGGGTCGCGGTGGTGGCGATCGGCGGCAACTCGCTGATCAAGGACGCCAGGCACCAGACCGTGCCCGACCAGTACCAGGCGGCTCACCAGACCACCGAGCACATCCTGAGCATGATCAAGGAGGGCTGGAACGTCGTCATCACGCACGGCAACGGCCCGCAGGTCGGGTTCATCCTGCGCCGCTCGGAGATCGCCGCCCGTGAACTGCACGAGGTCCCGCTCGACGTCTGCGGCGCCGACACGCAGGGCGCCATCGGCTACGCGCTCCAGCAGAACCTGCAGAACGCCTTCCGGCAGGCCGGACTTGACCGCCGCGTGGCGACCATCATCAGCCAGACCGAAGTGGCCGCGGACGATCCGGGCTTCGCCCACCCCAGTAAGCCGATCGGCTCCTTCATGGACGAAGAGCAGGCCGAGCGCCGACGGCAGGAGGGGTGGGACCTCATCGAGGACGCGCACCGCGGCTACCGGCGGGTCGTCGCCTCGCCGGTGCCCTTGCGAATCGTGGAGCTGCCGGTCATCCGCTGCCTCCTCGAGGCAGGCACGGTCGTCATCGCCGCGGGCGGCGGGGGAATCCCCGTGGTGGCCTCACCTTCTGGCGAGCTGCACGGTGTGCCCGCTGTCATCGACAAGGATCTTGCCTCGGCCCTGCTCGCCACCGCGCTCCATGCGGACCTGCTCCTCATCTCCACGGCGGTCGAACAAGTCGCCCTGGACTTCGGCACGCCACAGCAGCGGTGGATCAGCCGGATGACCCTGAGCGAGGCCAAGCGTTATCTCGCCGAGGGCACACACTTCGGGAGCGGCAGCATGGCCCCGAAGATCCAGGCGGTGATCAGCTACCTGGAGCACGGCGGCCGGGAGGCGATCATCACCAGCCCCGGCAGCATCGAGGGAGCGCTCGCGGGCAGGACCGGGACCAGGATCACCCCGGAGAAAGGCGGTCTGAGGTGACGTCACTGGGGCTTGAACGGCATGTCGTCGATCGCGATATCTACGGCCGCGCCGTCGACCGGTTCCGTGAGGCGGGCATTCTCCTGCCTACCTTCGCCCAGCTGGCCACGCCGGCCACCATGCCCGCGAGGCTCCGGCAGTCGCTGGACGGGGTGAAGCCGGATGAGGCCGACCCGCTGAACCTCTTCCGGGTGCACTGGTACAACGACGGCGGGCGCACCGGCCGGGCCGCCGTGCCGGTTCACGTGGTGCTGCCCGCTGAGCTCACCGGCGTCGAGGCCCGGATCGTGGTGGCCCTAGGCGACCTGTTCCCGATGATCAGGGCACACAAGGTGCTCGCCGCCTACGGTTGCCTGGCTCCCCGCATCGTCACCGGCCAGTTCGATCCGACCAGGAACCGGGCTGTCTGGCCTTCGACCGGAAACTACTGCCGGGGCGGTGTCGCGATCTCCCGGTTGATGGGCTGCCGGGGGGTGGCCGTGCTGCCCGAGGGAATGAGCAGGGAGCGTTTCGCGTGGCTGGAGGACTGGGTCACCGATCCCGGGGACATCATCCGTACGCCGGGAACCGAGAGCAACGTCAAGGAGATTTACGATAAGTGCGCGGAGTTGTCCGCCGATCCCGCCAATGTCGTCTTCAACCAGTTCGCCGAGTTCGGTAACCACCTCGTCCATTACCTGTGCACGGGCCGGGCGCTGTCAGCCGTCTTCGATTCGATGGCGCAGTCCGAGCCAGGCCTGCGGTTGCGGGGCTTCGTGTCGGCCTCGGGCTCGGCCGGTGCTCTCGGTGCCGGTGATTACCTCAAGGAACGCTACGGCTCCAAAACTGTCGCGGTGGAGGCGCTTGAGTGCCCCACGATGCTGGCGAACGGATTCGGCGAGCACAACATCCAGGGCATCGGCGATAAGCACATCCCGCTCATCCATAACGTGATGAACACCGACATGGTCATCGGGATCTCCGACCGAGCCACTGACCAGCTGTCCGTGCTCTTCGCGGCCGGAGAGGGCATCGAATACCTCCGCGGGCGGCGGGTCCCGGAACCCGTCATCGCGACGCTTCCGGCTTTCGGGCTGTCGAGTATCTGCAACATCCTGGCCGCCGTGAAGACCGCCAAGTACCTGCGTCTCGGGCGCAATGACGTGGTCATCACGCTGGCGACGGACGGGGCGGCGATGTACGGAAGCGAGCGCGAGCGCATCCTCGCCCGCGATTTCCCTGAGGGCTTCCGGCTGATCGGCGCGGCTGAGGTCTTCAGCCGGTGGATGCTCGCGGCCGGCCCGGAAAACCTGCTGGAGACGACGCTGGCGGACCGGGACCGCATCTTCAATCTGGGCTACTTCACCTGGGTCGAGCAGCAGGGGGTGTCGCTGTCCGACTTCGAGTCGCGGCGGGATCAGCAGTTCTGGACAGGCCTGCGTGACCTGCTGCCCGCATGGGATGCAATGATCCAGGAGTTCAACCAGCGGACCGGCCTGGCGGTGGCGGAATGACATCACCCGCGAGCATCATCTGCTGCTCGGGGTGCGGCTACGTCGCCGAACCGGACGACCCTTACCCGTTCCGGTGCCCGCGGTCCGGGACCGATGACACCGATCACGTGATGACCCGCGTGCTCACCCTGACGGGCACACATTTCCCCCGCGGCAGCGAAGACAACCCGTTCCTGCGCTATCGCACAATCATGCACTCCTACCACGTGGCCATGGCCCACGGGATCTCAGATGCCGGCTACTGCGACCTGGTGGCCTCGCTCGACGCGTCGGTCGCCGCCATCGACGGCCACGGCTTCCGGGTCACGCCGTTCTTCCGCAGCCGTGAACTGAGCCAGTCACTGAGCTTCTCCGGCGCCGGCGAAGTGTGGGTCAAGAACGAGACCGGAAACGTATCGGGCTCGCACAAGGGCAGGCACCTCATGGGCGTACTCGTACATCTCGCCGTCATGGAAAAGTGCGGCCTGCTTGACGGCGCGAACCGCCGTGATCTGGCCATCGCTAGCTGCGGGAACGCGGCATTGGCCGCCGCCGTGGTGGCCCGGGCTGGCGGCTGGCGGCTTACCGTGTTCGTCCCGCCCGATGCCGACCCCGGCATACTCCGCCGACTGCGCCAACTGCAGGCGACCATTACGGTCTGCCCGCGCGAGCATGGCGCGCTGGGGGACCCGGCCTACCTGCGGCTGCGGGAAGAACTGGACTGCGGGGCGTTGCCGTTCACCACCCAGGGAAACGAGAACGGGCTAACCATCGAGGGTGGCGAAACGCTGGGCTACGAGCTTGCCACTGAACTCGCGAGCCTGCCCGGCGGCCTGGATCACCTGATCATCCAGGTCGGTGGGGGAGCCTTGGCCAGCTCGTGCATCCAGGGCCTGCGCGAGGCGGCGGAACTGGGGGCACTGGACCGGCTTCCCCGCATCCATACCGTCCAGGCGTCCGGGGTCCACCCGCTGGAGCGGGCATACGGCCGGGTACGGGCCTTGCTGCCGGATGAGCCCGACCCGGATGCGGTGCGCCAGGCCATGGCCAGGGCCGCTGCTCACAGGTCGGCGTTCATGCAGGCATGGGAGGAGGAACCCAAGAGCGTAGCAACTGGCATTCTCGATGACGAGACCTACGACTGGCGGGCCGTGCTGGAAGGCATGCTGATGACAGGCGGCCGACCCCTGGTCGTGAGCGAGGACCGGCTTCTCGATGCTCACCGGCTGGCCGTCTCCAAGACCGGGATCGAGGTCGACCCTACCGGCTCCGCAGGTCTCGCCGGGCTGCTCGAGATGCGGCAATCCAGATCAATTAGCGATCAGGACCGCGTCGCTGTACTGTTCACCGGAATCCAGCGATAGCTGGATGTCGTGCCTGCCCCGGCTAACCCGTCGAGTGACGACGCGCACGACACCCCGGACACAGCGGGCTGCCTGATCATGCCCTGTGTCTCGCCACTGGCCACGCCGAGCCTTGGGCCACGCGAGCGTCGCCGAATACCATCAGGACACCCGGCGGTGAGCAGTCGCGTAGGTTCGCTCACGCGGCGTCGATTTCGTAGTCAGCGACGAAGACACCCCGCCTGCGGAACGCGGCTGGGGCATGCACAAGCGCCTGCGCACGCGCGCCTGGCGTGTCGAACGGGAACCAGAAACGCCGCAGCCCGCGAGAGGCCGACCATGCCGGCGCTGCCTTGCCGTCCCGCGTGGCAAGATGCTCGGCAAGCCCGGCCAGCAACACATCCCAGCGCTCATCACCGGTCGGGCCCGGCACGTCTTGCAGCAACCCCTGACGCACAGTGGTTGGCTCCTGGTGGTACTCCTTGAGGAACTCAACGACCAGCCGCCATTCCCGTCCGGGCTGGAGGCCAGGCCGCCATATGGCCCGCCGCTGACCCTTCGGCCACGGGCGGGAACCGCTTTCCTCTCTCGCTAATGGGTCTTCAAAGGGTAATGAGCCCTTGGCGATGGCTGAGGACGTGACCGGTGGTGATACCGTCGCGGTCGGCTTACCGCCCGGTGAATACCGGCGGCCGCTTCTCCGCGAACGCGCGCTGGCCTTCCTGGTAGTCCTCGGACCGGAAGCAGGCCTCGATCATCGCCTCGACCCGGGCGAGGTCATGCGGCTGCGGCGGCCTGGCCGCCTCGCGGATCGCGGCCTTGGCTGCCGCGACGGTCAGCGGGGCGTTGGCGGCGATGCCGGCCGCCAGGCTCATCACCTCCTCGCGCAGGTCACCGGGAGCCACGACGCGGTTGAGGAGCCCCATCTGCAAGGCCTCGGCCGCGGAAAAACGCCGCGCGGAGAACAAGATCTCCGCCGCCCGGGCCGGGGTGACCAGGCTCAGCAGGGCGGTCACGCCGCTGAACCCGTAGCCGAGCCCGAGCCGCGCCGCCGGAATGCCGAACTGGCTGTCGTCGGCGGCGATGCGGATGTCGGCCTGCAGCGCGGTCAGCAGGCCGCCGCCCATGCAGAACCCGCGGATCATGGCAATGACCGGCTTGCCGACGCATCCCCACGCCGCGGTCAGCGCGGCCAGGCCGCGGTCATACTCCGCCCTGGCCGCCGGGGTGGTGCGCAGCGCGGCGAACTCGGAGATGTCGGCGCCAGAGGCGAACGCGTTGTCCCCGGCACCGGTGACCACGAGCACGCGGACGTCCGGGTCGGCATCCAGCGCCGCAAGCACGCCCGGCAGCGCCTCGCGGATCTCGCGCGACAGCGCGTTCCGCTTCTGCGGGTTGTTGATCGTCACCAGGGCGATCTTGCCGGACACCTCGGCGAGCAGCTTGCCGGTGCCCGTCGCGCGCCGTTCAGGCGAAGTCGATGACGTCATGCAGGGTCCTTTCCGGTCGCCGGTGCTTGGTGCCGCGCCCGGGCTCAGATGATCCCGCCGGCGCGGAGCCGGGCGATCTGGCCGGGCGTGTAGCCAAGCTCGCCGAGCACCTCGCCGGTGTGGCCGCCCAGGTCGGGACTTGGCGCCCGGACGGTTGGCGGCGTACCGGTCATCCGGACGGCGTTGCGGACGAGGTCCAGCCGGCCCAGTACCGGATGCTCCACCGGCTCCGTCATCGCCAGGTGACGCACTTGCGGGTCGGCGAATACCTCGTCCATCGTGTAGACCGGTCCGCACGGCGCACCCCATCGGCACGCTCACCGGGTGGTGGTTCCCGGCCGGTGCTGGCACGTCCTGGTCGATCGTCCAGCGTGCTGCCTGAAAATCCATCATCGCGATCATAGATTCCAGCAGCGAGGTCTGTACCCACCGTCCGGTCCCGGTCCGCTCCCGGTCATGCAGCGCGACCAGCACGCCGATGGACAGGTACAGGCCGGCGGACAGGTCAGACACGGGGATCCCGGCCCGGGCCGGCTCGCTGCCCGGCAGCCCGGTCACGCTCATGAGGCCGCCCATCCCCTGAGCGACCTGGTCCAAGCCGCCCCGGCTCGCGTACGGGCCGTCCTGGCCGAAACCGCAGATCGAACCGTAGACCAAGCGCGGGTTCCGTGCGTGTACGGTTTCGAAGTCAAAGCCCAGCCGGTACTTGACCGGCGGGCGCATGTTCTCGATCAGTACGTCGCTGACGTCGACCAGGCTCATCAGGATCTCGCGCGCCGCCGGGGCCTTGAGGTTCAGCGACAGCGACCGTTTGTTGCGGTGCAGATGCCGGAAGTCGGCGCTATGACGGCTGCCTCCGGTCAAGCCCGACGCGGCCGGGTCCGCGGGCCACTCAACGCGGACGACGTCGGCGCCCCAGTCCGCGAGCTGCCGGACACAGGTCGGGCCGGCCCTCGCGACCGTCAGATCGATGACGCGGATGTCGTCCAGCGGAAGCTTCGCGGTCATGTCCTATTACATCCTTGCCCTGGTGGCCTCGATGAGACTGTCGAATGCCGGACTTGGCAGCCCATGCAGCTGCTTCAGCGCCCGCCCGCTCAATTCGGCCCGATAGGTCACCGGCGGCTCCTAGCCCCGGCGACTCAAGTGCTGGTAGCCGGCCGGGTCGTGCACAGCATCGACTGCCCGGTCGTACTGGCGGAGGGACTCCTCGCGCTCTGGTCCGGGGGAGGTCTCTCAGGATCACCAGCGGATCGGCGGGATCTTCCGTCGGCTGTGCTGGCATGCGATCCAGGCTACGCTCACCGGCCGTGCTCGCCCCGGCCGCACCGGCCGGGGCGCACAAGACGTCAAGGGAGTGAGTCCATGCCGCCGGGAGAAATCCGTCGGCGCCGCCGAACGCCACCGTTCCGTGCTGACCTCAACCCCGACAGGTGAAATTCTTAGCAAGACAAGGCGCTGATCGCCCGCAGCGCCCCATCGCCAAGCCCAGCCGCCGCCCGCCAGGCGAGGTGATCCACCACGGCAGCTGGTAGCTCGCCGTGCCCTCCAGAGAGAATCTGATCTACATGCATTTGCACACTTATATAACTGAGTTAGCGTTAGCGGCAGAGCCCAGCAGGCTCCCCAAGGGCGGCATGTGATCTGCGCGGGAGTGAGTGGTTGATGACCGCACGCGAGACGGCTAGGCGCCACGTCCGCACGCGGCAGGCGGAGATCTGTCACGCTGCGCGGATGAGCGTAGCCCTCCGGCACCATCGAAGCCGCCTTTCCCCAGTTCCGGTACTACCAGGGAGCGTCTCGTGAACAAGCCGGCTTCGGTCTCCGGGCAATTCGACGCGGTGGTGGTGGGTGGCCGCGGGAAGGAGATCCGATGCCGGTACTACATCATGGCCACCGGTTGCCTTTCCGCGAGAAGATCCGCTCGATCGTGAAAGATCCCGGGACCGCCGAGGCGCTCTGCCCGAAGGACCACTACTTCGGGACCAAGCGGCCGTGCCTCGATACCGGCTACTTCGAGACCTACAATCTGCCGCGCGTCCGGCTCGTCGACCTGCGTGAGCAGCCGATCGTCAGCATCACCGAGGAAGGCATCGAGACGGCGGACGAGTCGTTCGGGCCCGACGGCGCCGTCAGGGCGGTTTTCGACTGGGAGCTCGCGACCTCGGGTGACCCGATGGCCGACCTCGGGTGGCTGGCCGCGACCTGGCAGGACCCGGGTGAGCAGCTGCCGCCGGCCACGCCGGGGCCGAGCGCCGTGGCCGGCTTCCCCGCCCGGGCCCAGCTGGTGCAGCGTTACGCCCGGCTGTCGGGCCGGGACGTGTCGGACCTGCCGTACTGGGTGGCGTTCTCGCGGTGGCGGTCGGCCTGCATCGGCGTCGGGGTGCGGGCCCGCTACCTGGCCGGGCACATGGGCGACGACGGATTCGCCGCCAGGTTCCTGACATCGGCCGAGCCGGGCTCGGCCGGGAGCCGCGTCGTCCTGGCTGAGGCCGCCCGCGACGCGCTGCGCGACGGCGGCCCGTGATGCAGTCAACCGAGAAGGAGTAAGGCATGGCATGGGATTTCTCCACCGACCCTGAGTTCCAGGACAAGCTCGACTGGGTCGGGCGGTTCTGCCAGGAGAAGGTCGAGCCGTTCGACTACGTGTTCCCCCACGCGGTCCGCTGGCCGGATCCGGTGGTGAAGGCATACGTCCGCGAGCTCCAGCAGGAGGTCAAGGACCAGGGCCTGTGGGCGATCTTCCTCGATAAGGACCTGGGCGGCCCGGGCTTCGGGCAGCTCAAGCTGGCCCTGCTCAACGAGGTGATCGGCCGCTACTCCGGAGCGCCCTCGATGTTCGGCGCCTCGGCGCCCGACACCGGGAACATGGAGATCCTCGCGGCCTACGGCACCGAGGGGCAGAAGAAGCGGTGGCTCGAGCCGCTGCTCAACCAGGACATGTTCTCGGCGTTCTCGATGACCGAGCCGCAGGGCGGCAGCGACCCGAACCTGTTCAGGACCCATGCCGAACGGAACGGCGATGAGTGGGTAATCAACGGTGAGAAGTGGTTCACCTCGGCGGGACGGGTGGCCGACCTGCTGTTCGTGATGTGCACCAACGGCATGTTCGTGGTGCCCCGCGCCACCCCGGGCGTCGAGATCATGCCGGAGCCGAGGAACCACAATCACATCGTCTACCGTGACGTCCGGGTACCCCTGGACCACCTGCTCGGCCCGGAGAACGGCGCCAAGGTGCTCGCCCAGCGCCGCCTCGGCGGCGGCCGCATCCACCACGCCATGCGCACCATCGCCCAGTGTAAGCTCGCCTTCGACATGATGTGCGAGCGGGCACTCAGCCGCGAGTCACACGGCAGCCTCATCGCCGAGCACCAGATGGTGCAGGAGAAGATCGCCGAGTCCTACGCCGCGATCAGGATGCTCCGGCTGTTCGTGCTCGAGACCGCCTGGAAGATCGACCAGACCTCGACGCTCGAGGCCCGCACCGACATCGCGGCGGTGAAGTTCACCATGGCCAGGGTGCTGCGCGAGGTGTCCTACAACGCGCTGCACATCCTGGGCTCGCTGGGCACCACCGACCTCACGCCCATCCAGGCCATGTACGCGTCAGCACCTACGATGGGCATCGCCGACGGCGTCGACGAGGTGCACAAGGCCACCGTTGCCCGCCGGGTGCTCAAAGGCTACCGCCCGCACGAGGGATACTGGCCCACCGAGTACATCCCGGCCAAGCGAGCGGAGGCGTGGCGGCGGATGCGCCCCGTCCTTGACGCCCGACCGGACCTCGCCCGCGCGGCCGAGAAGTACGCCGGCCACCGCTGATGCCGGCGGCCAGGCGGCGGCCAGGCGGCGGCCAGGCGGCGGCCTGGATGGGTATCGTCTCCGACTGTGACCACGCCATCGCCGGCCGTTCCCGAGGACTGAGCCGTCCTCCGCAATGGAGGCATGGCTTGGACAGGGGCGTTTCGGCCTGGCCACCGCAGCCCTCGGCAGGGACTAGCCCGACGGGCTGCCCTCGCAGGCGCTGCATGCGGTCTGCGACGACCTGCTCGAAGCGAGCATCCCGGACCAGTTCAAGGACCCCGGCACGTCGCGCCTTACAAGCGAGGGGCCATAAGTTCGAGCCCTGTTGCGCCCACCAGATTTCCCAGGTGAAAACCAGGCCCGCCTGGGGGTGCGGGGGCCGCCGTCGGCTGGACGAGGACCTCTTATGACGAGGTAAGGGCACAGGCCAGTGTGTTCCGCTGGCGCGACGGGCTGCTCGAGCGCGAGGGTGGTCCCGTGGGACCGGATGCGACGTGCCGCCAGGAGTGCGGCCAGAATGTTAAGGAGCAGATCGTGGACGGCTTGATTGTGCCCCTGACCGTCGTTACCAGCCGCACGGAGGCGGAACTGATCGTCGGCCTGCTCCGCAGCAACGGCTTGCGGGCGGCCGTATCGGCGGATGATGCCGGAGGGCAGGATCCGCAGTTGCAACTGGAGGGTGTCCGCGTGCTGGTCGCCCCCTCCGATGAAGCCGCGGCCCGCCGGATCCTGGCTGAGGCCGAAGCCGCCGGCTCATAACCGCCGGCTCGCGCTTGTTCAGCGCGCTGGATCGCTAGGCCCGCAGGGCCGGGTCCGAGCCAGAGGCGCGCTACACCACCACGGACCTGCAGATCCACCTGTCCTGAATTGCCGCATCCGCCTGCGGAACCAGTCTCGTGCCTGGCTCGGTGAGCCGGCATCACAAGGCCCTGATGATCTGTACGCAGGTTCGGGTTAACCCCCAGGCCCCGGTTCCGGCAACCCCCCGCGCCGGGACTCACGCTGGCCTCATTGGCATGCCGCCGGGCCGGGTGCAGGCTTGCTGTATAAGGTCCCTGGGCAAGGCCGGGGCCGCCGAGGCGATCAGGGAGGCCGACGATGTATCCCCGCAGCGTCCGCGCCCTCCAGGCCGACGCGTTGTTCGCGTCGGCGCTGCAGCGCAGCGATGAAGCGAACGCCGGCCAGATCCGTCAGGCCATCGCCGTGAGCCTGGATGCCTACGGCAGTGCAGGCTGCGCCGGCCGGGTCGCGCAGGAGTTCGGCGACCACCCGGAGACCGCGGCCGCCCGGATGCGCTGGGCCCGGGCCACGGTAGCCGTCCTGGACGCTCAGCCCGTCCCGGGGATGTGGCAGGCCGCCGCAGCCTGACGGCGCGTGTCGCCGCGCGGCTGCGCTGCCGACCATGTGGCGGCGCAGCCACTGTCCTGCAGGTCGACCGGGCAAGACAACCTGGTGACCGAGCTGCCAAGGACTGTCACCGCAGCGTCATGCTGCCGTTCGGGTGTGATCAGGTGCGGCGTGGCTGCGTGATTGCTGGTCCGAGGGGGTCCAGTCTGGGACGATGCCGGGTGCGATGGAACAGGCGCGGCCGGGCGGGGCGGATGCCGACTTGCCGTTCGGGCCGGTCGGCGTGTCCATAATGGCCGTACCAGTGTCGGACCAGCCCACGGGTGGGGTGGACGGCGCACCGGCCGGGCCGAGGGGCTGACGTCATGCCAAAGCGGCGTGCGAGATGGTGCGGGACCGTTCTGACCGTCGCCGCCGTGGCCGTAATACTTGCCGTGCTCGCCTCCTGCGCCCCCGGCGCGCCGAGCGCAACCCCGCCTGGGCGGACGCCCGGCACCGCGGTGGTGGTCGCCTCTTTCAACTTCCCGGAGAGCGAGCTGGTGGCCGCTATCTACGCCCTCGCCTTGATGAATGCCGGGATCCCAGCGCGCCTGCAGCCTGGCTTCGGACCTCGTGAGTTCGTGCAGCCAGCCCTGGCGGAGGGCGTGGTGGATGTGGTTCCCGAGTATCTGGGATCCGCGTTGGCCAGCCTGGAGTCAGTGGCCGGCGTAGCCATGTCTGACCCGGCGGTGGTGCGGCGTGAGCTCGTGCGGGTCCTCGTCCGGCGGCAGGTGCAGGTACTGCAGCCTGCCGCGGCACAGAACCGGAACGGCCTGATGGTGACTCGCGCCGCGGCCGCCCGACTGCGGCTGCGCAGGGTGAGCGACCTTGCCCCGCTCGCGCCAGGGATGGTGCTCGGCGGCACGCCTGAGTGCCCGCGGCGGCCGTATTGCCTGCCCGGGCTGCGTCGGCTGTATGGCCTGGAGTTCGCGAGGTTCGTACCCCTAGTCTCAGAGCAGGACCGCATCGATGCGATCGAGCAGGGCATGGTGGACGTGGTGGTGGCAGGTACCACCGACGGCCGCCTCGTGAGCGGTGACCTCGCCCTGCTCGCTGACGACCGCTGGCTGCAGCCGACTGAGAACATCGTGCCGGTGGTCCGTACCGCCGCAGTGACGCGGTATGGCGCACGGCTGACCGATGCGCTCGATGCGGTGTCGGCGCGGCTGACTACCGACGACCTGATCTTCCTCAACCAGCGGGTCACGGTCGTCGGCAAGAACGTGCTCGCCGAGGCGCGGGCCTGGCTGGAGCGCCAGGGCATCTTGCCCGAGCCGGGCTGAGCTGGCTAACGGGCGGTGGGTGCAACCCCTCAATGCCGCGGCATGCAGCCCGCCTCGTCGCCATCGCGGTCATAGACTTCAGGCAGAGGGTCAGCCACGCCGAAACGAGGCCGGCATGACAGATGTACGGCAGGTCACGCGCGGCTACCAGCAGTTTGTTTCGCCGCAGGCGCCGCCCGGGATGTACTTCGATGCTGCGTCTGGGCTCATCCCGCCGCAGCGCGTACGGCTCGCCAGCCGCGGACGGGCCCAGGCGAACCTGGCCGCCTTAGCCGAAATCGTCATGCCCCCCCGTCCGCCAGGCTGCTTCCGCCCGAACCCGTTTTAAGCTCACCAGGTAATACGCCCTGGTGATGGGGCGCCTAGCTGAGAGCTACTGCAGGCGGTAGGTTTCCTGGCCGGTTATCCGGGCGATGAGCTCGAAGTCCTTATCGACGTGCAGGATGGTGAGCCGTGCCGTTTCAGCCGTCGCGGCGATCAGCAGGTCGGGGATAGGCGGGGCACGATGCTGCCCGCGTTCAGCCAGGCTCCGCTGCACTTCAACCGCGCGCTTTTCCGCCGCCGGGGTCAGGTACTCCACCGGCATCAGCGGCAACGGCGAACGGTCCAGCAGTTCGACCAAGTCCTCGGCGGATCGGGCCGAGAATCCTGCCTCAAGCAGTGTGATCGTGGTGATGTGTACCACACCGCGGCCAATGCGCTCTGCCCATAGTTCCTGTTCCTGGCAATTGACAGCGCGCCCAGTCCCGGGGGTCGTTTACGGCTAAGACGCCCGCTCTAGTCCCGGCGCCGGCGGCCAGCGGCCTAGCTCGTCAATTCGAGCGCTATGACAGAGGCAGTCAGCCCGTGGGCCGTTTCAACGTCGTGACCGGTCAGGGCCTTCCAACGGTCAAGGCGATACCTGGCGCTGTTCGGATGGATATGGAGCTGGCGTGCGCATGCGCTCACTGAGTACCGGCATCTGGAATAGGCCCGGACGGTCTCGGCAAGGTCGGGATGCCGCCGGGCCACTGCCATCGTCGGCTGGAGGATTGCCTCGAACCGCGGCTTGATCGCGTTAAGGCACGACATCAGCCAGTCGTGCTCGAACTCCACCATCCGGCGGTCCTCGTTCGCGCGTTCCACGGCCTCCTGAGCGTCACGGAGGGAGACCGCCGCGCCGGCAAGACCGGGACGGGGAATTCCGATGCCGATTCTTGCCGTCGGCCGGATCGTATCGACCGCGGCGCGGATCTGCGCGGCTGTGAGGCCCTGGGCCACGACGGCAACGTGCTCTTCGTGATAGGTGCAGGTGACTCGCCGGCTCGCCGTGTGCAGTGCCTCCGCCAGGCGGTCTGCGGCATCGCGTCGGCCGAGCCCGGCTACGCAGGCGACCATGAACTCGCCGTCGGCCTGGTATCCGAATTCGGCGGCGATCGCGTCGTCGGCGGGCGCCCGGCCCGTTAGCTGGTCCATCAGCTCGCGTTCGCGCTCGAGCCGGTCACTGCGACGTACCTGCGTCTCCGCCGCGTGCCCCTCGGCGACGGCCGCGCTGAGGCGGTGAAACCACAGCCACAGCAGGCTGACTACGGACGCAAGGGCGCTGTCGAGCGGCGGTTTTGACTCCCGGGCGTCGCGGAGCAGCTCGGTCCAGATTTCCCGGTAGGCGATGTGATAGGCCTCGATGACATCGGGAAGCGTCATCCCGGCCGCGGCCCGGCGGTGCCCCACGGCGCGCGCATGCTCGGTCGCGCTCGCGGTCGGGCCTGATCCGCTCACCAGGCCGCTGACGACGTTGCGGATCTGGCGGTGGACATCCGCGGCATGCTCCTCATGCGCCAGGACGCTGTACCCGGGGATCTCCGCGCGGATGCGCGCCGTGATCTCAGGCGTGACGCGATCGAGCCGCGCGGCCAGTCCCGCGAACAGCGTGCGTGTGCCCGGCATAGGCGCCGATTCGGTCGCTTTCGTGGTTTTCACGGTATCTCCGCCATGAGATCTGAATTATGTCAGTAGAATATCCGCATTTCTGGCGCGAGCCTAGTGATATTCACGAGTGCAAGTACTGGGGCAACATGGCGACGATTCAGCCGAAAGACCGTTACACCGCCGAGGCCGGCGAGGCGCAGATGACCGGTGTGCAGGCGCTCGTCCGCCTGCCGCTGAACGTCCGCCGCGCTGACCGTTCCCGCGGACTCGACACGGCCGCGTTCATTTCCGGATACGAGGGCTCGCCGCTCGGCGGCTATGACCTTGAGCTGCAGCGGCATGCGCAGGTCCTTGACTCCTGCGACGTGGTGTTCCGTCCTGCGGTGAACGAGGAGCTCGCCGCCACCGCGGTACAGGGCGCCCAGCTGGCGGCGAACCTGGCCGATGCCAGGGTCGATGGCGTGACCGGGTACTGGTACGGCAAGTCGCCCGGTGTTGACCGGGCCACGGACGCGCTGCGGCACGCGAACCTGATGGGCACCCACCCGCGCGGCGGCGCGGTGGCGTTCGTCGGCGACGATCCCTCGGCGAAATCGTCGACCGTCCCCGGCGCCTCGGAGATCTTGCTCTCCGATCTCGGGATGCCTATCCTCTACCCGGCCGACCCGCAGGACGTACTCGACCTGGGGACGCACGCGGTCGCGATGTCACGTTGCTCCGGTCTGTGGGTCGCGCTGAAGATCGTCACGAATGTCGCCGACGGGACCGGCAAGGTCCAGGTGGACAGCGACCGCATAGCGCCCGTCGTACCCGAGGTGCGGTGGCGCGGAGAGCGGTTCGAGCACCGGCCCAGCGCGCGCATGCTGCAGCCGGAGCTGTCGGAGATGGAGAGGACGCGCGAGGGCATCCGGCTCGACGCCGCCCGGGCCTACGCCCAGGCCAACCGGCTGAATCAGGTCGAGGAGCTCGGCGCTAGCCCCAGGGTCGGGATCGTCGCCGCGGGCAAGACCTGCCTCGATGTGCGCCAGGCCCTCCGCATCCTCGGACTCGACGACGCGGGACTGGACGACGCAGGACGGCAGGCGGCGGGCCTGCGGCTGCTGCGGCTGGCCATGATTCACCCGCTGATCCCGGCCGAGATCGCCGAGTTCGCCGCCGGTCTTGACGAGATCATCGTCGTGGAGGAGAAACGCGGCTTCGTTGAGGCTGCCGTCAAGCAGGTCCTCTACGGCACCGCGGCCGCGCCCCGTGTGACCGGCAAGACCACGCCCGAGGGCGCCGCGCTGTTCGCCGCCGACGGCGAACTCGACGCCGACAGCGTCGCCGCCGCGCTGGCCCGCCGGCTGGGTACCCTGCCCGGGTTCGCGACGGTAGCGGCCCGGCAGGCGGCCCGCGCCGCGCCGCGCACGCCAGCGCTGCTGCCGCTGGTCGCCCGTACTCCGTATTTCTGCTCGGGCTGCCCGCACAACACGTCGACGAAGGTTCCCGGAGACTCGGTCGTCGGCGGCGGCATCGGCTGCCACGCGCTCGTGCTCATGATGACCCCGGACACGGTCGGGACCGTCGTGGGACTGACCCAGATGGGCGGGGAGGGCGCCCAGTGGATCGGCATGGCCCCGTTCCTGAAGGACGGCAAGCACCTGCTCCAGAACATCGGCGACGGGACCTTCCACCACTCCGGCAGCCTGGCGGTGCGCGCGGCGGTGGCCGCCGGCGTGAACGTGACCTACAAGCTCCTGTATAACTCGGCGGTCGCGATGACCGGCGGCCAGCAGGCAGCCGGCGCGATGCCGATCCCCGCGCTCACGAGGATGCTCCTCGCCGAAGGGGTGCGCCGCATCATCGTGACCACGGATCAGGTCGGCCGGTATCGCGGAGCCCGGCTGGCGCCGGACGTGCAGGTCTGGCATCGCGACCGGCTCGTCGCGGCCCAGGAGGAGCTGAGCCGCGTGCCGGGTGTCACGGTCCTCATCCACGACCAGGAATGCGCGACGGAGCTGCGGCGCAAGCGCAAGCGCGGCCTGGCGCCCGATCCTGTCGAGCGGATCATGATCAATGAACGGATCTGCGAGGGATGCGGTGACTGCGGCGTGAAGTCGAACTGCCTGTCCGTCCAGCCGGTGGACACGGAGTTCGGCCGCAAGACCGTCATCGACCAGTCGTCGTGTAACAAGGACTACTCCTGCGCGGCCGGCGACTGCCCCTCGTTCGTATCCGTCGTGCCGGACGCGAAACGGGGAAAGCGCGGCCGTCCGCTTGCCCCGGCCCTGGACGTAAGCGACATCCCCGAGCCCGCCGGCATCTCCAGCCTGACCGCCGGGACGCACACGACGCGGATCACCGGCATCGGCGGCAGCGGTGTGGTCACGCTCGCCCAGATCCTTACCGCGGCGGGCATGCTGGCAGGCCGGGAGGTGCGTACCCTCGACCAGACCGGCCTGGCCCAGAAGGGCGGCGCGGTCGTCTCCGACGTCAAGATCAGCACGGCCGCCATCGACCAGAGCAGCAAGGCGTCCGGCGGAGAGTGCGACCTGTACCTTGGCTGTGACCTGCTGGTCGCCGCCGATGCCGGGAACCTCGCCGTGACTGCCCCCGACCGAACCGTCGCCGTGGTATCCACGTCGAAGGTCCCGACCGGGACGATGGTGGCCGACGCATCCGCCCGGTTCCCCGATGTTGACGCCGTAAGCTCGCGGATCAGGGACGTGACCCGGGCGGCGCAGTCAGTCTTCGTTGATGCCCGCCGGCTGTCGGTGATGCTGCTGGGCAGCGACCAGTTCGCCAACCTGTTCCTGACCGGAGTGGCGTTCCAGGCCGGCGCGCTGCCGCTGCCATCGGCTGCCATCGAGGAGGCGATCGAGCTCAACGGGGTGCAGGTGGGGCAGAACCTCCAGGCCTTCCGGCGGGGACGGCAGTACGTCACCGATCCGGACGCGTTCGCGTCCGCGCTCGCCACGCTGGCGCCGCCCACCGCTGCTCGTGAGCCGACCGCCGCCGAACGCGCGATCATCGACACGATGGGCAGCTCCCCCGGTTCTGAACTGGAGCGCCTGATCACGGCGCGGGTCTGCGATCTCGTCGCCTACCAGGGCCTGAGTTACGCGCGCGAGTACGCGGATTTCGTCGCGCGGGTCCGCGAGGCCGAGCAGCGAGCTGCCGTGGGCACGGAGCTTTCCGAGGCAGTCGCCAGGTACCTGTACAAGCTCATGGCGTACAAGGACGAGTACGAAGTCGCCAGGCTCTCGCTGGACCCGTCGGCCAGGGCGGCGGTGCGTGCCGAATTCGGCCCGGGCGCGAAGGAGTATTACCTGCTCCACCCGCCGATCCTGCGCGCGCTCGGCAGGAAGAACAAGCTTCGCCTGGGCCCGTGGTTCCGGCCGGCGTTCGTCGTGTTGCGCACGCTGAAGCCACTGCGCGGGACCGCCTTCGATCCTTTCGGGCACACCCGCGTGCGACGCACCGAACGCGAGCTGATCAGCGAGTACCGGGCGATGATCGAAAACGCGCTGGCGACGCTGAGCCTGGAAAACCATGGGCGCAGCATCGAGCTGGCCGCTCTTCCCGACATGATCCGCGGTTATGAGGAGATCAAGCTGGCGAATGTTGAGAAGTACCGAGCGCGAGTCCGGGAGCTCGCCACAGACCCGGCGCTCGTCGGCAGCTGACCGGGAGGGCCGTCCCGGTTGCCGGGACGGGACCTTGCTGGTGGACGCACCACTGACCGTGCGGAATGGCGCCGATGGCTGCTGTCGCCCAGTTTGGCATCTAGATGATAAGGAGAAGATCTAAGGCTCGATTCTGTAACGTGCCTCCAGTTCTCCGGTATAGGACCAGGGTCTTCCACAGGCGCGATCCGTCCGGTGCCACACGAGACTGAAACCGTCGTCTCGAAGGGAGCATCGGCATGACGGGAACCACGGGCGGCATTATCCCCATCGTGATCGTCCCGGTCGTCGCACTCGCCTCCTGGCTAGTCATGGTGTATCACGCCGCCAGCCACCCGCGGTGGGGCAGCCAGGCTCGGGCGGATACCGTCTCCGCGCACGCGCTGGGGGGCAGCGTCCCGGCTCAGCGCCTGAGCAGCCCGGGCCGGTCGTTCCCGGCCAACGTCCAGGCGCCGCCGCGGACGAAGTCACCCCCCCGGAGCAAGCGCGGGCCAGCGAAGCCCGAAGATAGTTCTGTGCCTGAAGACCAGTCAGTAACGCGGGCGCCGGCGGCTCCACCCGCCGCCCTGGCCTGGGACCGCAGGAATACCCGAGCGACAAGGAGATGTCATGGCTGAGGAGCAATATGTGGTCGTCTACGCCGCAACGTATCCGACTGTCGCGGCTGCGCGGGCAGTGCTGGACACCATCAAGCACCTGCACAAGGAGGTGGCCGGCCAGTACGACGCAGCCGTGGTCGACAAGGAGGACGGCAAGGCGCACGTTGTCAAGCGGATGGACCACCCGCATATCCGCGTCATCCCCGAGTGGTTCGGCGGCGGAGCCCTGACCCGCAAGGAACTGAATGACGCGGCCGAGGAACTCCTTGCTGACGAGGCAGGG
>Ga0335069_10002436_pt1 | contig 28652 bp, 23 predicted proteins | sample Lox_Sample_11_FD_206714 | JGI IMG/M metagenome (GOLD analysis project Ga0335069, IMG submission 206714) | Soil microbial communities from Loxahatchee National Wildlife Refuge, Florida, United States - Lox_Sample_1.1 | ecosystem: Environmental > Terrestrial > Soil > Wetlands | place: USA...
CTGGGGTTTGTTGTCCGTTGCGGCGCACTCGGGCCGCGCAAGGACGGATCGTCAGTGGCCGGTACCGAGACCCAAAAGCCTCATCCAAAAGCTGCACGGGACCGTCGGCCAGATCCTCGGCCATTCGGCCAGGGACGCAGCCATGCCTGGGCTGTTTGCCGCGACGGCTCCGAGCGTGGTGCGGGGCGGGTTTTACGGCCCCAGGGGACCCTTGGAGTTTGCCATCGCTCCGGGACTTTCGGACGTGGGGAAGATCGCGCGCGATGCCGGAGAAGGCCGCAAGCTATGGGAAGCAGCGGAGCGGCTGACGCGCGTGAGTTGGCCCGAACGATGAGCCGCCCAATGGCGTGCCTTCCGGTGCGAAGCGCTCGTCACAGTTTTGTTGCGGCGCGGTATTCGATTTCCTAGACTCGGAACCAACCAAAGGTTGCTTGCGTACAAGCGCATAGAAAGGCCAACCATGCAAAATTTGCGTTCCGTGACCATTTCCGCAATTTCTGCGCTCAGCGTCGCGATGTTTGCCGGCGCTGTTTCCGCCGCGCAGGTGAGCGGCGGCAATTGGCAGAAGTCTTACCCGCTTTCGGGCAAGGCCTCGCTGACCATCGGCACGGGCGATGCTTCGCTCGATGTGCACGCGTGCGGCGCCTGCCGCGCGATGAGCATCCAGGTTGACTGGCGCGACCGCAAGCCCGCGGACTTTATCTTGAATGAGTCGCAGAGCGGCGACCATGTGACCTTCGAGCTGAAGGAAAAGCCGCACTATGGGATTCACATCTCGATCGGGAACCTGCATGAACCGCACGTGACGGTGGAGTCGCCGGCGGCGCTGGACATGGAGGCGCGCACCTCGGACGGAGGCGTGAAGATCGCCGGGATCGAGGGCGCGATTGAGCTGCGCACGAGCGACGGTGGCGTAGACGTGAGCGACGTGAGCGGCTCCTTGCGGCTCACGGCGAGCGACGGCGCGATTCGCATTCACAACGTGACCGGCACGCTCGAGTCCCGTTCGTCCGACGGGCATGCGACGATCGACGGCAAGTTCACCGCGGTGCAGGTGCACACGAGCGACGGCAACCTCGACCTGACGCTGGCGGAAGGCACGCAACTGAATGCTTCGTCGCGAGTGGAGAGCTCGGACGGACGCGTGACGGTGCGGCTGCCGCGCAGCATGCCGGTTGATCTCGACGTTCACACGAGCGATGGCAACATCAAGTGCGACATGCCGCTGACGATGGAAGGGTATGACTCGGCTCACAGCGGAGGCCACAACCTGCGCGGCCGTCTGAACGGCGGCGGCGTGCCCTTGGCGATCCACACCAGCGATGGAAATGTGACGATCGCAGCACTCTAGGGTTGCGGCGCAGCGTCGTTTGACTCACTCGTCGCGCAACGCGACCATGGGATCCACTGCGGCGGCGCGGCGCGCCGGCGCCCAGGCCGCGAGCAGCGCCAGCAGGCAAAACAACACCGGCACAAACATATAGGTCACCGGATCGAGCGGGCTGGTTTCATAAAGGAACCGGCTCAACAGGCGCGTTGCGGCCACGGCTCCCCCGATGCCGAGCACCGAACCGGCGACGGCGAGCGTCAGGCTCTGGCCCAGGACAAGCTGGGCGATCTGCCGGCGGTTGGCGCCCAGAGCCAGCCGCAGGCCCATTTCCCGCGTGCGCCAGCTCACGGTGTAAGAGATCAGCGAGTAAACCCCAATCCCGCCGACGAGGATGGCGAGCGCGCCAAAGGCGGTGAGCAACAGAGTGAGCGAGCGCGGCGCGGCGGTGGAAGAGGTGATGATGCTCTCGAGCGTCCGCACCCTGGTGACCGGCACATTGGGATTGAGTTGAGCCACCAGCTCGCGCAAGCTGTCGGCGAGTTCCGAGGAGCGTGTGCGGGAGCGGAGCAGGATATTCATGACCGGCTTCTCATTGGCCGGGGTCATAGGCAGGTAGGTCTCCCAGCCCGAGTCCTTGTCGAGGCTCTCATGGTGTGTGCCGCTGACGACGCCGACCACGATCGACGCCTTGTTCATGTCCATGACGGCCGGCGACGGTTCCTGCGTGCCCACGTCGGCGAGATGTTTTCCGAGCGGATCCTGGTTGGGCCAGAGCCCGTTGGCTTCGGCAACGTTCACCAGGATGGCGCGGGTCGAGCCGGAGCGGTCGGCGCTGTCCAGCAACCGGCCGCGGAGCAGGCGAATTCCCATCAGATCGAAGTAGCCCGGCGAGACGATGCGGCTTGAAGCCTGCAGCGCCAGCTCGCGTGCGTCGCGCGGATGTCCCTCGGCGTCGAACACGTACCAGGTGTCGTAGCCGGTCATGGGCAGGTGATCGACGAGCGCATTGGATTCCACGCCCGGCAGACCCCGGGCGCGAGTAAGCAGCGTGTCGAAGAACGCGGCACAGGAGCCTTTCTGGGAGCAGGCGCTGCGGTCGAGCGAAATTTGCGCGGTGAGCGCCTGCTCGGACTTGAAGCCGGGATCGGTTTGGGCAAGCCGGTAGAGGCTGCGCAGCATGACGCCCGCGGCAGTGATCACGACCACGGCAAGCGCGATCTGGCCGACGACGAGCAGGCGCGAAATGCGGAAGCGATGTACGGCGCCGAACACGTTGCCGGCGTTGACGCGGAGATGATTCTGCAGGTCCCTGGCCCCCACCTGCAGCGCCGGCACCAGGCCGGACAGGATGCCGGTGAGCAGCGAGACGCCGAGCGCGAAGAGGAGCACGTCGCCGTGCAGCGACAGGTTGCCGAGGCGCGGCGTATCGGGCGGCAAGATGACCTTGAGTGCGTTCAGGCTCATGGCGGCAAGCAGCACGCCCAGCAAGCCGGAGACGACAGCGAGTACAGCGCTCTCAGTCAGCATCTGGCGGATGAGCCGGCGCGTGTCGGCGCCGAGCGCGGTGCGCAGGGCCATTTCACGCTGGCGTGCAGCGGCGCGGGCCAGCATCAGATTGGCCACGTTGGCACAGGCGATGAGCAGCACCAGGCCGACCGCGCCCGACAGCAGCAGCAGGCGCGGACGCGCATCGCCGACGATCGAGCTCAACAGCGGCGTCGCCGTCACATCGGCGGCCCAGTTATCGGGCATGCGCCAGGGGAAGAGAGAGAGCATCTCGCGATGCAGGCTGCGGAGCTCGGCCTGCGCCTGCGCGGCAGAGACGCCGTCGCGCAACCGTGCGATGGCCTGGTAGCCGAACACGGCCCACGGGTCGTAGGGATCGCCGGCCTTGAAGGCGATGGGAATCCAGAATTGCGTCTCGAAGTCGGGGAAGTGCGTCTGCGGCGGTGCGACGCCGACGATCTCGCGATTGACGCCGTCCAGCAGCAGGGTGTGGCCGATCACATCCGGATTTCCAGCGAACTGCTGGCGCCAGAATCCGTAGCTGAGGACGACAACGCGGTCCTGGCCGGCATTTTCTTCGCTGGAATTGAAGAAGCGCCCGGCCGCGGGATGAACGCCGAGCGTGTCAAAGAAATTGGTGCTGACGGTGCTGCCGAAGGCGCGATCGGAGGCGCCGGCGGCGGTCACGTTGTATTCGGCGTTGAGCGAGAAGCCGGACACGTTGGCCAGCGTCCGCGAGCGGCGGCCGTACTCGCGGATCCAGCCCTTGGGGTAGTTGTAGTAGTCGGTGCCGGCCTTGAGCTGGACGAGGCGGTCCTGGTGCGGAAAGGGCAACGGTTCCAGCAGGATGGAGTCGACTACGCTGAAGATGGCCGTGTTGGCGCCGATGCCGAGCGCGAGCGTAAAAATGGCCACCGCCGCAAAACCGCGGCTGCGATTGAGCTGGCGAAATGCGTAACGGACATCCTGCCAAAGCCTGTTCATGCGGGTTTCGACTCCCAGCGTACTGCCTGTCGCAGGAGAAGTTTGCATGTCGCACGCCAAAGCGGCAGCCGGCTTCAAGTCAAGCGAACCAAAGCGGATAGGAGACGGGTTGCCGGACTATGGGTATGAGGCGGCTGTCCGGTGACGGGATGGATCGTTCGGAATCGGACGGTTGCGGGACCGCTTGCCGGGCGACAGGAAACGCCACACGGTTGGGGCGTCCCGGCGTATTGGGACGTGTTGGGAGTCGAACGGTGGGCGCGCGTCGTGCGGTCGTAATAACCGCAGACCTCGTGTCGTAGTGGTATCCCCGGTCCTCGCATTTGGGGACCGGGGTCCGCCAATCCCCCGGGCGATGCCCTCATTCAGCTTTGTTTTCATGCGTATCCGGGCGGCTTCGGCAATGAATTGTTCGCCCGGCTATTGTGCCCCATTGAGAAAACATGCCCCAATGAAACGAATTGCGGCCCTCGATCACTATTCATCGCGTAAGCTTGCAGACAGAGTCGACGCCAATTCAGCAAAGGGCTGGCGGATGTCGCTCTGCGCTGCAACAGGCGCGGCTTTTTTGTGGATTGGCCGGGACGGTGATCAGCAAGGCGACCACCTGGTGTAACGATGCGCAAATGAGCCGCTGATCACAACCAGGCCCGGCGAGAATATCCATTATCGGCGAAGAAGCGGGAAGCGCACCTCGACAATCGCGCCATCCGATCTTGAAGACGCTCTCAGGCACACCTACTCACGCTTAGGAAAGTAGGGTTCGATGAGCGTCCATCTGGTGAATCCCAGCGACAATTCGTTTGGAACGGCGGTGATCACACCGCGATGGCTGTTTGTGCTGGCGGCGGCCACGCCGCGTGACGCGGGCGATCCGATCCTGGTGGACGAGTCGCTGGAGCAGATTGCGCCGGAGACGATTCAGGCGGGAGACATTGTCGGCATCAGCGTGCACACCGGCAACGCGCTTCGCGGGTACCGGGTGGGGCGAATGGCGCGCAGCCGCGGGGCCTGGGTGGTCTACGGCGGCATTCACGCCACGCTGTTTCCTGAAGAAGCGCTGGATCGCGGCGGGGCCCACGCGGTGGTGAAGGGCGATGGCGACGTGGCATGGGGCAGGGTGGTGGCCGACTGCCTGGCCGGCAAGCCGGAGCGGATCTACGAAGGCGGGCGCATCGAGGGCACCGAATTCCTGGCGGCGCGCTGGGACCTGATGCAGCCGGAGAAATATATGTGGGCGTCAGTGCAGACGATTCGCGGCTGCCCCAAGCATTGCTCGTTCTGCAGCGTATGGCGCACCGATGGGCAAAAGCCTCGGCAGCGCAGTCATCAGACGGTGATTGACGAGATCGTAAACCTGCGCCAGATCGGATTCAGATTCATTGCGCTGGCCGACGATAACTTCTATCCCGTGACATTGACCGATCTGCGCCTGGCGAAGCAGCAGAACAATCTTGCCAAGCTGGAGGAGCTGACGGCCATTCGCAAGGAACGCTTCGAGCTGATGGAGGAGTTGGCCAAGCTTCCCAAGGACATGGTGTTCTTTACGCAGATTACGATGGAAGCCGGCGAGGACGGCGAGTATCTCGACGCCATGCGCAAGGCGAACATCAAGGGCGCGCTGGTGGGAGTCGAGGCGGTGACTCCGGAGGGGCTGAAGGCGGTCTACAAGGACTGGAACTGCTCAGGGGAGGCGCTGGCCACGCAACTGCAGACGTTTCGCCGGCACGGCGTGCATGTGCTGGGCTCGTTCATCTTTGGGCTGCCGACCGACAAGCCGGAGACCTTCGACGCGACTGTGGCCATGGCGCTGAAAGCGGGAGTGACCTTCGCCCAGTTTGTGATGATGACGCCCTTTCCCGGCACAGTCGACTTTGGCCGCTGGGAGAAGGAGCAGGACAAGAATCCCACACGAGTTGGCGACGTGCCGATTACCCGGTATTGGTTGATTCCCTCGGATATTCGCCCCAAAATGTTCACGCCGCATCCTTCGATGAGCTCGGACGAGATTCGAATACGGACGCAAAAGGTGTGGGACAGGTTTTATAACTGGGGAGCTATCTGGCGAAGGTCTGCCTGCTGCCCGAATATAACTTCGAGGATAGCATTCATCTTCCTCTCCAAGCTCTACCGGCAGATGTATGCGGGCACGGGAATCTCGACCGACAGCGCGCGGAGGAAGAAATCGAAAGCCATGGCGAGGTGGACGGCCCGCCAGTGCAAGAGTCTGTTCCAGGCCAGGCCGATGCCGGAGCTCAGGTCGCCGGAATGGGATCGCCGGCCGGCGCCGGCCATTGGCCAAGCGGCATTCGATGGCGGCGGCGCCGAGATCCCCGGGCCGTTCGTGATCTTCCCGGAGAGTTGATCGGATATTCTGTAACCGGCAGCCGGAGAGAAAACTCTCTCTGAAGAACTGTGCCGGCGCGGCCTTTTCAAATGGGAGCCGTGGTGAATGCGGCGAGGGCTTTTCCTTCCCGGGGCGAAGCCTGGGCGCAACGTACGCGAATATAGAAGTAGGACCATCGATGCCGGGCCGCAGGCATGGGTTGCAGGTGGGGATGCTCCGCGATGTTCAATCAGAGATCGTATCTTGCTCCAATATGCCTGGCTGCGGTGTGGCTCGCGGCATCGCTGATGGGATGTGGTGGCGGCGGCGGAATGAATCTGTCGCCGCCGGTCTCGGTGTCGCTGGTGACCCCGAGGGTCGTCGTGATGCGGGCGGGCAAGCCGGTCACCGTGCTGATCCAGATCCAGTCGCCCAGCGAAACGGCACTAGTGAATGTGACGCAACTTCCCGGCGGCGTGGGCGTGAAGTACGCGGCCAGCGACACCAACCCATCGGGGACGTTGACCTTCACCGCTCAATCGACCGCTGTACTGGGCACGTTCATGCCGGCGGTCACCGTGAACTCGGCGGGGCAGACGGCGATGACAGGCTTTACGCTGGTGGTGGAGAAGTGAGATGCGGCTGTCAGCTTTCAGCTATCAGCTCCCACCCTTTCCGCGATAAGACCGCGGAAAGGACGGGGCACTCGATCATTGTTATCTAAAGACGCAAGTTACCATCCGAGGACGCAGGCGAAGATGAGCGGCGCGACGATCGAGGCATCGGACTCGATAATGTACTTCGGCGTGTTCTGGCCGAGCTTGCCCCAGGTGATTTTCTCGTTGGGCACGGCGCCGGAGTAGGAGCCGTAGCTGGTGGTCGAGTCGGAGATCTGGCAGAAGTAGGCCCACAGCGGCACATTCTCGCGCTGAAGGTCCTGGTGCAGCATGGGCACGACGCAGATGGGGAAGTCGCCGGCGATGCCGCCGCCGATTTGGAAGAAGCCCAGCGGTGTCTTTGCGGTGGTTTCGGTGTACCACTCGGCGAGCTCCATCATGTACTCGATGCCGGTGCGGACGGTGTGAACATGCTTGACATCGCCGGAGATGCAGTGGCCGGCGTACATGTTGCCGAGGGTCGCGTCTTCCCAGCCGGGAACAAACATGGGCAGGTTTTTTTGTGCGGCGGCGAGAAGCCAGCTATTCTTCGGGTCGATCTGGTACGACTTCTCGAGCACGCCGGAAAGCAGAATCTTGTACATGAACTGGTGCGGGAAGAAGCGCTCGCCGGCCTGATCGGCCTTGACCCATTCGGCGAGAACCTCGCTTTCGATGCGGCGCATGGCCTCCATCTCGGGGATGCAGGTGTCGGTGACGCGGTTCATGTGGCGCGCGAGCAGGGCGGCTTCGTCGGCGGGCGTAAGGTCGCGGTAGTTCGGTACGCGCTCGTAGAAGTCGTGGGCGACGAGGTTGAAGACGTCTTCTTCGAGGTTGGCGCCGGTACAGCAGATGGCGTGGACCTTGTCCTGGCGGATCATCTCGGCGAGCGAGATGCCGAGCTCGGCCGTGCTCATGGCGCCGGCGATGGTCATGAACATCCTGCCGCCGGATGCGAGATGCAAGTTGTAGCCCTCGGCGGCATCAATCAGAGCTGCCGCATTGAAGTGACGATAGTGATGCTTGATGAATGAGGTGACGGTGGACATTGCTCGTAAAACTCCCCTATCTAAGCTAACATAGCGCCGTCCAACATTCAGTGCACGCGCGGCCTTTATTGGCGCGGGTTTGCGCGCAGTTTGCGAGACAGAACGACAGTGGGAATCGTACCTCTCCAATCCGCTCCTCAGCCCTCGCCGGCAGAGATTCCGCCGGGTCCCGATGCGCCGCTTTTCGAGAGCCTGTGGGACGAATTGTGGGCGGCTTCCGACGCAGCCGTCTACGGGATGACTCAGTCTGCGTTCCGCGACGTTCTCCAGGCGGCCGGGGCGGCCCAGAATTACGGACTCGCGGCGGGAGCGATTGCATCGGCGCAGGAGCGCGCGGCCTGGCTTCGCGCGAGCAAGGCGAACGACCTGGTTCTGGCGCGAGTGTGTGCGCAAGGCAATGAACGCGCCTGGGAGCACCTCATTGCTCGGTATCATGAGCCGCTGGCGCGCGCGGCCATCGCGATTACCGGAAGCGACACGCTGGGGCGCGAGATGGCAGCGGCGCTCTATGCCGAGCTCTACGGCCTGACGGAGCGCGATGGGCAGCGGCGGTGTCCGCTGGACTCCTATCGCGGCCGCGGTTCGCTGATGGGCTGGCTGCGCACGACGCTTGCGCAGCGGCATGTGGATCATCACCGGCGGACGCATCGCGAGCAGCCGCTCGAGGACGGCGAGAACGCGGCCGATCGTATGGTTGATCCGGCAGCGCCGGAGCCTGCAGCGATCGATGCTCCGGCAGACTTAACGAGGCTTGGCGAGGCGGTGAGTGAGGCGATCGCGGCGCGCGGGCCGGAGGAGCGGTTCCTGCTTGCGGCGTATTATCTCGATGACCGGACTCTGCTTGAAGTTGCGCGCGTGTTGCATGTGCACGAAGCCACCGTGAGCCGAAGGCTGAAGAGGGCAGTGGACGAGATACGAAAGCATTTGCTGCGCAACCTGCAGCGCGGAGGGCTCAGCCGGCGCGCGGCCGAGGAAGCACTGGGCGCGGATCCGCGCGATTTGGAATTGAATTGGAAGAGACTGCTGCAAATTCCGGCGGCGGGCGCGTTCCCAGGACAGGTGGAGACGCGGGAGAAGACGGAGCGATGAACTCGCACGCACAATTCGATCTTCATCCCGATGCCGAGGCGCTGAACGGCTTCGTCGAGAACGAGCTGCCGGCGGCGGAGAGGACCGAAGTGCTGGCGCACATGGCGGGGTGCGCGCGCTGCCGGGAGGTCGTGTTTCTAGCGCAGAAGGCGGCGGGAGTCGACGATGGGCCGAAAGTTCTTGCACCGGCGGCTGCAGCCCGCCGTCCGGACAGGCCGCGCTTCCGGTTTTGGATGTGGGGTTGGGCGGGTGCGGCGGCAATGGCCTGCGTGGTGGGCATCGCGTTATTTGTGCGAGCGGGACACAATGTCGAGCCGCTAAGAATCGCGAAAGCGGTGCCGAGCGAAGCTCCAGCGCAGGCCAGCGCGTTCCATCAAGCGTCGCGTGCAGTGGCGAAACCGGAGGCGGCGGCGGGCAAGCAGGCGCAGCCGGCAGGTGCAATCGCGGAGACACAGCAAAGCGAGGTCAGGCAGACGGCCGATGAGTCGGCGAAGGCTGCTCCAGCGACGGTGTCGCCGGCTAAAGCGCCCCCGCAGACCGTCGCCATGGATTCGCTGGCGATGGCGAACGCGGAAGCGAAGTCGCTGCAAGCGCCGGCCGTGCCAGAGCAGCCAGAGACTCGCGCGGTTGTGCCTGGCAATCGCATGCATGGTCCAGCGGTTTCGCAGCAGAACCAGTTGCAGAACTTCGCTGCAAACGAGTCGATCGCCCTTCCACCGGCGAACGCGCCAACCCCGGCAGGTGCAGCCGCACGCCCGGGGAGCGTTGCGCCGGTCCCGGCGAATTCCTCCGCCGTGCATGGGGACGTAGCCGCACAGAGCGCGACCCAGACAGTTGCGGTTGAAGCCGACAGCGCGAAGCTGGAGACGATGCACAACACACAGTTCATGTCATTGCCGGGAGGTGAAGGCAACGGCCTCGCGCTCAAGAAGTCGGGGCTGCTCATGTTGCCCAGCGGATTGCCGCTGGTGTCGACGGCGGCGGCCGGAACGACGATGGTCGCGATCGACGCGATGGGAGCCACGTATCTGAGCCACGACTTGGGCAAGAAGTGGGAGCCGGTGCATCCGCAGTGGACGGGCAAAGCGGTGAAGGTGCGGCTGGCGCAGCCGGCGGGTCAGGGGAATGCGGCAGGCTTGCTGAAGACGCAGCGAAAGGACAAGCGCGCGAAAGATTCGGCGGCTGTGGCTGCGGTATTCGAGATTGTGAACGACAGCAATGCCGTCTGGTCCAGTGCGGACGGGAAGGCGTGGAGTCCGGAATAGGGCTCGGCTTGCGAAACGACGTGGGCGCCAGGACCGTTTCTTTGTCGTGCCCGCGCGGCGAGAGTCATGCCCTGAATTATTTGCCGTCGAAGTCAGAAGCCCTGCAGAAACGGATTGCTCTCGCGCTCTTCGCCGATCGTCGTGTCGGGACCGTGGCCGGGAAGAACGCGCGTTTCGCCAGGCAGCGTGAGCAGGCGTGAAGCGATGGAGGAGAGGATCTTGCGTCCGTCGCCGCCGGGCAGGTCGGTGCGGCCGATCGAGCCGGCAAAGAGCGTATCGCCGGCTATAACAAGGTTCAGCGGCGCAAAGTGCAGGCAGATGGAACCTGGCGTGTGCCCGGGGGTGTGGAGCACCTGCGCAGGAAAGCTGCCTAGGCCCACCCGCATGCCGTCGGCGAGGCTCGCGTCGGGCGGCGCGGTCTCGGGCTCCGGCATGCCCAGCCAGCCGGCCTGGATGTGCATCATCTTGAGCAGAGGCAGGTCGTTTTCGTTGAGCAGGATTGGCGCGCCGGTGAGCTTTTTGAGCTTGAGCGCGCCGCCGACGTGGTCGATGTGCGCATGCGTGATGAGGATCTGCTTGAGCTTGAGGCCGAGGTCAGTGAGCCGCCCATAAATGCGCGAGACCTCGTCGCCGGGATCGATCACAATGGCTTCGCCGGCCTCCGCGTCGCCCATCAGCGTGCAGTTGCACTGCAGCATGCCGACGGGAAATGTCTCGAGGATCAAGCCGGCGCTCATCAGTAAGAGTCTACAAGGATCGGCGCCGATTGGATCGGAGGGAGGCTGGCGAAGGTCTCCGGGGGCCTTGAGCCCGCTTGATTCCGAGTCATGTTTGGATAAGCTGCAGCCCTCGCAATGGTGGCTCCTCTGCAACTTGCGGGTGATGAACGAGGAACGGGAGCGCGCTGAATTCCATTGACAAGCGCGTGCAAAATGCGAAAACCTACACTCGCTTCGACGCCATTTGATCGACGGCGTGCCAAGCGTTCGACCTTCCTTCTTCCCTGGACCTCTCGCCGGCGCCCTTCCCGTTCGCTCGGCCGTGGGTGAACGAGCGCATGCGTCACGTGTCGCGTCAGTGGTGTCCGGCAATTTCAAAACAACAAGGAACCAACGTGAAGAAAACAGCTCTGCTGTTTGTGTCTCTGGCCATCGCCTTCATCCCAACAACTCTCCGCGCACAGGACGACGCCGAAGGCTGCAAGGACTCGCCGCTCATCTCGCGCTTTCCCGGCGGCACCATTCATAGCTGTGAAAACAAGGAGTATGAGCAGTTCGACGTGATCGTTGGAAAGAACGACGATGGAGAGGTCAAAAAGCACGTCGAAGGCGACTATCACTACTGGGATTACGGCACGCGCGAGGGTGTAAGCGAGATCCAGGTCTTCCGCAACTTCGAGAATGCGCTGCGCACGGCGGGCTTTCACATCGTGTTTGAGAACTCGCCCGAGTACATCGCCGCAAACAAAGGCAAGACGTGGCTGGTGATCGACAATCGCGGCGACTACTATTACCAGACGATCGTCACCGAGCAGGCGATGAACCAGGAGGTGACGGCAGATGCCTCGTCGCTCAAGGACGAGCTGGACAAGAGCGGTCACGTGGCCGTCTACGGAATCCTGTTCGACACCGGCAAGGCGACGCTTCAGCCTTCGTCGGAGTCGGTGCTGGGCGAGATCCAGAAGCTGCTCGAGCAGAATGCGGACCTGAAGCTGCGCATCGAGGGCCACACCGACAACGTGGGCCAGGCCGCCGCCAACCAGGCGCTGAGCGAGAAGCGCGCGCAAGCGGTGAAGGACTGGCTGGTGAGTCACGGAATCGGCGCTGCCCGGCTGACGGCGAAGGGATTCGGCGCGACGAAGCCGGTGGCCGACAACTCCACGGAGGACGGCCGCGCGAAGAACCGCCGCGTCGAACTGGTGAAGCAGTAGCGCCGGGCGGCCTCGGGCAGCTTCTCAGTGAGGGCAGGCGGTCTGCCGATGCCGATGTCACAGCGAGAGCAAGTTTGCAGCGGGTTGGATCAGGCCTCGGGGCCTGACGTTGCCAGCGTCATGGATGCCACAAAGTGCAGCCACATGGCGTAGAGGCCGCCTGTCTCCTCGCTGTACTGCTCTTGCGCGGCCAGTTCCCACAGACCGATCATTGCCAGTCCGACGAGATTCGGGAAGAGCAGCGGCGCCATGGGCGGCGCGCCGTATACGGTGCGCTCGAAGAAGCTGACGCCCGGTGCGTAGGCGTTCATGCGCAGGTGGAACCAGAAGCCGACGATGCCGACCAGCGCCTGCACGACCAGTACGCTGAGGCAGAGATCCAGAAAACGCCGCGAGACGTGCATCATGACGGGCACGATAAGGAAGCCGGCGGCAAGGGCGCTGGAGAGGACCGGGATCCACTCGGTCTTCAAGAAGAACCCGTTCGTCGCGTGATCGGTGAGGCACAGCACGAAGTTGCCGAAGAAGCCTCCGGTAGCGAGCAGGATGACCCAACGTGACCACTCGACGGTGTGCTGCGCGACAAGGCGGTTCATCACCAGCAGAAATCCGAGTCCGGTGTAGGCGAGTGGCGCGACGAATGGCGCGGCGTAGGTGAGCGAGCGCAGAGTGCGCTGCGCGAAGAAGCTGCTCTCGAGGTGATAAAGGACTCCGCCCAGGCCAACGAGAATGGACAAGCCACCAACAAGGATGCCGACATCGCGCCAGGCGGCGCGCAATCCCCATCGCCAGCGTGCGGCGATGACAATGAGAAGGAGGATCGGCGCCGCGGCAGAGAAGTAGAGCGGAATGTACTCGGCTGGCAAACGAAACTGGTTGACCGAATGCGCGAGCACGATATCGCCGGCGAGGATGGCGAGGTTCACGGTGACGAAGACCTCGAGCAGCAATTCGAGGTCGAAGATCCACCGGAATAGCGGTGTGCGGAGAAGTCTAAGGAGCAACCGCATGCTGTGACCTCGCTGCGCGCAGCTCTGCCGCGTCGTGTTTCAACTGGATGGTCTTCCGCAGGAGGCCGTAATTGCCGTGCCATTGAACGAAGTCGGCGCCGCCCATGAAGGCCCCGTGTTTGCTGGTGCGGCCGTCGTAGTGCCAGAGATCGAAGTAGGTGAAGTCGACGGGATTGGAGAATGGCGGCCCAGTGATAAGGCCGTCCTTGTGCAGTCCGTCGACGATACTCTTGGCGGCGAGAACCTTTGCGTTGGTGCTGGCGACGACCTGCTCGGCCTGTGCGTAGACGCGGTCGATGAGTGCCTGGGTGTGGCATTGCGCGCAGATCTGCTTCATGCTGGCCTGTGCGCGAAGGTAGTCGGGCCGCTTTTCGCTGACCGCGTTGGCGAGATACCAGCTCAGACGGTCCGACGGGTCGTGGGTGACCTTGAGGCCGTTGATCCCGCTCATGTGGCAGGTGGCGCAGGTGGGCACGAACATGTCGCGCGTGGTGAGCGATCTCGGATTTGCGTTCAGGTTGAGCAGCCGCTCCTGCGCCGCAAACATCACTCCGTGCTTCGACTCGTCGTAGATCTCGATCTGCGAGTGGTCGGGGCCCATGTGGCATTGCGCGCAAGTCGACGGCCGGCGGGCCAGCGCGACGGAGCTGGTGTGGCGCGAGTGGCAGGCCGTGCAGGTGCCGATGGTGCCGTCGTCGTTGGGCTTGCCGACAGAATGGCACTGCTCGCAGCCTGAGGTCATCGCCGCGCCGCCCTCGGCGACGACGAACGGATGCGGCGGACGCTTTGTTCCGCCGGGCTGGAACTGCTCGCTGAATGCGACCTGCTCGGGCTTCAGTCCTTTTTCCCCGTAGATCGCGGCCCAGCTCGGCGCCGCGTGGCGGCTTCGCAGGTATTCCCGGTAGATGCCTTCGTGGCAGCCGCGGCAGTTGCCCGCGGTGAGGTGCGTACTGATTACGAAGCCGTGATGGTCTTTCTTCTCTTGGCCCTCAGCGGGCTGGTGGCAATCGAGACAGTTCACGCCTTTCTTGGCGTGCGCGCTCATCTCGTATTCGTGCACGACGGAATACTGCAGGCGTGCGTGACATTCGGCGCACTTGCCACTCGCACGGACAAAGTCGGCCGTGGGCTGCTCGGTCTCTACACCAGGCCGGGCGCGATTGACCAGAAATGCGCCGAGGATGAGCGCAAACGCGATGGTGACCGCGATGAAAACCGAGCGAAAAGACATGGGGCCCCGGGGAAGAGGAATTCACGTGCGGCCGGGGAAGCAGTTTCCGGACCGAAACGAGGATAGCCGAGGCGGTTCCGATTGGGAAGTGACTTCAGTCGACGCATCGCGCGCAGGCTTGTGCTTCGGCCGGCTTGCGGAAAGTTAGAGCGTAGAAGCGATTGCGCCAAACCGTGGCCACTCGTATGTCCTGCATCTCTGCTGGGACGAGGTCGACGGGTGGTTGCACCGGCTCGGGGCGATTCCTGAAATATCGGCTAGTGATGGGGCCGCGTTCGTAAGTGCGCTGTACGTGCTCCTCGCTTTCGTCTGCGATCAGGATGAGGCTGCCGGGCTTGGCGACACGGATCATCTCGCGAACTGCAGCCGCGCGATCCGAGAAGAAGTTGATGCCTCCGACGTGAAAGACGACGTCGAAGCTCGCGTCGGCAAAGGGAAGGCGCTCGGCATTGCCGAGGAGCAGGGCCGCATCCATCTGCCAGCGGCGCAGGTTGGCCTGGCAGTTGATGAGCATCTCGGGGGAGAGATCGAGGCCGAAGCGGCGAATATTGCGCGGCAGGTATTTGAAATTGAGGCCGGTGCCGATTGAGGTTTCGAGCACCGCGTCTCCGGGTTTGACCTCGAGCAAGCCCAGATAACTCATTACGTACGCGTCGCGATCCATGGCGCTGAGCGCGCAGACCACGCGCTGGATGTCGTCGTAAAATCCCCCGATGGTCTCGTAAAGGTGGTTGTACTTGAGGTTGAGGCCGGTCAGGTCGTCGGGCGTGAGAAGGACTGGAATTCCGTTGCGGATGGGGAATCGCTCGCCTGCTTCGCTCACAAGCGATTCGCGATGACCGTCGCGGACGAGTTCGAGCGCGGCGCGAATGGAAGGGCTGCGAAGGACGCTCAGGATCGGTTGGCATTGCCAGTCGGTGCCAGGATGCAGAGAACGCGCAGCGGCGACAGCGAGGGTTGCGAATGTGGCGGCGAGTGCGACCAGAGGGATGGCCGGCAAGTCAGGCGGCATCGCAACGGTGTGCGTGTTGAGGGTTAGCGCGAAGATCGCGAAGACGGCGAGGACTCCGGCCCACGTGGCTGCTGCTGTAGCGAAGGCGTGCTTCCGGAATCCGGAGTTCCAGAGCCAGAGAACGCTGGATGCAAACCAGGTGTGAAGAAGCACCGGTTTGCTGGAGCCGAGGAACGAGCCCGTAGAGGCAAGTAACGACGTGTTCCCGTTGCCGGCAGGCAGGAAGAACAAAGCTGCAATGGCCGGCGGAAGAACGGCGGCGGCGAATGCGTAGGTGAGAACCGCGGCAATCGGCAAGGGCAAAGTGCACAACAGCGCTCCGAGGCGCGGACTCATGAGCCGGTGAGCGAGGAAGGGAAGCACGCTCAGTACCGCTGCAAAGAGGATCCACCCGGCGGTTGGAAGCATGTTCGATGGCGAGGGCGTGACGAGGATGCGCCAGTGAAAGGCCAGCGTGGGAACGAGGGCGAAGCCAAGCAACCACAGAAACCCGCGGCGGGGCCTTTGCGTTCCGGCGATCCAGGCGGCGAGAATCGGGCCGGTCCATGCGCCAACGGAATGGACGAAGAACCCCGAGATGAAGAGGCCGAGGATCAGCCACGCGAGGAACTGGGCTACGCGTCTGGGTTCTGCCGGGGCAAGTGCGCTATCGATCTTCGATATCGGTTGAGCTTGCATTCAACGACCGTGTGCTTTCCGGGGAAGTCGTGGCTATTTGTGCATGGACTGAATCGTGCGTGGATGTGAGCGGGTTCGATTCCATGGCCTGCAGCGTAGCCAGTGCGGACTCGGACCACTCAAGCGCACACCGAATCTGGCTGAGGCCGAAGCTGAGGGTGAGCATCCAGAAGGGGAATCCCGGGTTCGCGGCATTGCGCGCGCGGGCAAGCCGTTCGAGTTCGAGCAGACTGGCCAGCAAGGCGCGGTGCTCCTGCTGGAATTTGCGGATGTGCGCGATGGACACGCCGTGCGCGGCTTCATGGCCGAAGAAGAGCTTCATCAGGAACTCGTCGCGCGGCGGATCGTTGCGGTAAGGAACTGCTAACCACTGCCGAAGCTGTTCGCAGCCTGAGGCAGTAATCGAGTAGCCGCGGCGCCGGCGTTTGCCGGTTGAAGCGGCAAGCTCCTCTGCGATGAGGCCTTCGGCAGCGAGACGCTTCATGGTGGGATAGATCTGACCGTAGCTCTCACCCCAGAAGAAGCCCACGGTGGTCTGGACCGTGCGGCGGACTTCGTAGCCGGACTGGTTCCCGTGAATCGCCAGGATGCCGAGGATTGCAAAGGCGGTCTGATTGCGCTTCATGAATAGCTGAAAGATATATCTGATAGATATATTTGTCAAGAAGAAGAAGCTAGGGGACCAAGGAATGGAAGACTCTGTGATCGATTGGATTGCAGCGAATGGAGAATTTTGAACCGCGAACCGAAACGCCGCCGCACGAGAAAAGCGGGCCGAGGTTCAGCCTGCATTCGTCAGCGAGTCCGCTTAAGGCCGGAGCCTTACTTGCCCGGTTTGGCCGGTGCGGAGACTGGCGCGGGCTTGGAGCCGGAGAGAATCGAGTGCGCGCTGCCGGACCGCGCGTAAAGCACCGTCAGGCTGACCGAAGTGACCATGAAGACGATCGCCGACCAGGTGGTGAGGCGGGTGAGGACATTGGCCGCTGCGCGTGGGCCGAATGCCGTCTGCGAGCCCTGGCCGCCGAAAGCGCCGGCAAGGTCGGCTGCGCGGCCCTGCTGCAGCAGGACGACGCCGATGAGGAAGATGCACGCGAGCACGTGCACGACAAGGACAAAGTAAAAAAGAATCTGCATGTTATCGAGCCGCTTTCCAGAGGCGCTTTCGCGAGGGGCAAGCCCTGCAAGGCTGAAGTCATTGGTGCGGAAGGGGGGACTTGAACCCCCATGCCTTTTGGGCGCCACCCCCTCAAGATGGTGTGTCTGCCAATTTCACCACTTCCGCACTGCCGAAACCATCTCGTTTCAGCTGTTTTCAGGATGCCCGACCGAGGGCCGCATGGAGTTGGCTCCAGGCGGAGAAATGCCGCACATCGACCTTTTCTATACTAACGTGCTGCGGGCCCGGCTGCAATGGAACCAGCCGGATGAGCGGGATCGGGCTTCGGTTGCAGGATCGGCGGTGGCGGCGCGGTGCCGAGGACGACGAGGTCAACGCGGCGGTTCATGCGGCGGCCTTCGGGAGTCGAGTCATCCGCGGTCGGCCGGAACTCGCCACAGCCGGCAACGGAAACCATCTTCGGGTCGAAACCGGAGCCGTCGACCAGGATGAGCAGGACGCTCATGGCGCGCGCGGTCGAAAGCTCCCAATTGGAGCGGAACTGATCGTTGTGGATCGGCTGGTTGTCGGTGTGGCCTTCGACGCGCAGCTCCAGGTGATGCTGCATGAGGACTCCGGCGATCTTTTTGATCTTTGCCGCCGCGCCGGGCAGCAGTTCGGCGTGCCCGCTGTCGAAGAAGCCGAGCTCTTTGAGACTGATGACGAAGCCTTCCGGCGTCACGCTGAGTACCACTTCGTGGTTCTTCAACTCGTCGCCCATGGCAGCCTGCAGCTGGCGCTTGAGCTCCAGAACTTCGGCCACCGAAGGACCTGGCGGCAACCCTTGTTTCGATGCGTCCTGCGGCGGATTGATAGGGTTCGGGGTCTCCGGCCCGCCCCAGGCGATTGCGTCCTTGTTGGGGCCGCCGGGCAGCACGCCCATAGTCTGGAAGCCATCATGAATTGCATTGGCGACGCGAATCACGGAGTGCTTGTCGCGGTACGCGGAGGCAAACAGCACGACGAAGAACGCGAACAGCAGGGTGACGAAGTCGGAGTAAGAGACCAGCCACCGGTCGTGGCTGACGCTCTCATGGGCATGCCGGGGTTTCTTCATCGCGATTTTGCCACCTGCGCCTTGACCGGCTTGGCCGGAGCCTTAGATTGCAGCACCTTGGGCGTGTTGGACGAACTCACCTTGGTGGGCCCAGGACGCTTGGCCGAGGGCAGGTAGTTCACCAATTGCATCTCGAGAGCACGCGGGTTCATGCCGATCATGATCGAAAGCACGGCTTCGAGAGTCATCTCCTCGATCACCTGGCGCTCGCGCAAGCGGATCTTGAGCTTGCCGGCCCAGGGAAGGTAGAAGAGATTGGCGGCCCCGACTCCGTAGATTGTGGCGACGAACGCCACGGCGATGCCTTTGCCGACCTCGTTGATGTCCTGCAGGTGCTGCATCACCTGGATGAGGCCGAGAACCGCGCCGATGATGCCGATGGTGGGCGAGAAGCCGGCCGCGGCCTCATAGACCTTCGGGATCCGGTCATCCTTCTCGCTGCGGTAGTCAAGCTGCAATTCCATCATCCGGCGCAGGTCGTCCACGCTGGCGCCGTCGATGGCGAGCATCAGGCTTTCCTTCAGGAACGGGTCCTGAATCTTTGGCAGCTCGCCGTCGAGCGAGAGCAGACCCTCTTTGCGGGCTTTGTAAGCGTAGCGGAGCAAGTTTTGAATCAGTTCGTCGGGTCGAGGCTCGGAGCCCCAGAAGACATGGCGAAGAGCTTTCGCAGACTGAAGAATTACGGGAAGCGGAAACTGGACGAGGACGGCGCCCAGGGTGCCTCCGAAGACGATGAGCGCTGCGGTTGGCTGCATCACCTGGGCGATTCCTCCGCCCTCGATGAGGAGACCGGCGCCGATTCCCGCCAGCGCAATCAGGATGCCGGTGAATGTGCTCTTATCCACAGAAACTCCAAGGTCGTCGTTCGAACCAGCGAAACCAGAGGCCGGCACAACTGGAAATATGGCCGAGAAATATCGCGCAGCCGCGGCAGACTCCGGGCCATGCCGGCCACGTGCTGCGATGTCCTGATATCGGCAATTCGGGGCCGGATTTTCAGATTCCGTCAGGTAACCGGCTTAGGGAGCCGCTCGACGTTCAATCTGGGATGTGACCCACGCAAGGCGAACCCGAAAATGTGAAAACGATGAGAACAAAGTGGCCTTGTTCCAGCATTCTCACCCCCTATTAAAACGATTTTTTTCCTGTGAGGAACTGGAAATCCGGCCGGCGTTGGCCGATGGTATGGCCATGCGCGTTCAGGGTCCGGGCAAATCATCCCCTTCAGTGGAAGCAACGGGATTGGAATCCGGAGATCTCGGAGTGATTTGGAGCGGTGAGGACCAGGGACCGGCCGACGCGCCGGCTCGTCCGTTCGTCGAACGTCGCCGGCGCCACGCAAAGGATCACGACTGGCAGGAATCGCTGGAGTCGCTGCAGCGCCACCTGACCCGGCTCGAGGAGGGCAATCAGCTCCTTGGCGAGTCCGAATCGCTCTATCGCGGCATTTTTGAAAACGCTCTCATCGGGCTGTTCCGCGTAGGCCTGGCAGGCGAGCCCTTGATCGTGAATCGCGCCATGGCCAAGATCTGCGGGTATGACTGCGCCGAACAATTCCTGGGCCAGGTCACCAGCCTCGGTGAGCCCCTGTTCGAGGATCCAAGCCGGTGGGCGGCGATTCTGCGCCAGCTCCATGCCCAGGGTGTCCAGACAGGCATCGAGGTCGAGTGCAAATCCACGGACGGCGAGAGAAAGTGGATCGAGCTGAACATGCGCGTGGTGCGCGAAAGCGGCCGTATCGTTCAGTTCGAAGGCAGCGCGGAAGAAATCACGGATCGCAAGAGGTCGGAAGAGCGAATCCGCCTGCTCGCCTATTACGACCTGGTTACGGGGCTACCGAACCGGCCGCTGTTCGAGGAGCGGCTGGGCGAAGCGCTGTCTGCGGCCCGCTGGAAAAGCCAGCGCGTTGCCGTGATGGCGCTTGAGCTGAATCGCTTCAGGATGATCAACGACTCGCTGGGCAAAGACTTCGGCGATCGGCTGTTGCAGGAGACCGCGGGGCGCATCCGGTCCGCTGTTGGCGAGTCGACAACCGTGGCGCGGATCGCCGGAGCCGAGTTCGCCGTCATTTTGCAGGACGTGAGGTCGACACGGGAGGTGGAGCAAACCGCCGCAAAAATGGTGGCAGCGGTAACCGCCGAATTCTCGTCGCTGGAAAATTCCATCAACGTCACCTGCAATGCGGGCATCAGCATGTTCCCCGTCGACGGGTGGGACGGCGACATGCTGCTGGAGCGCGCCGATGCCGCGATGTACTCGGGCAAAGACCAAAGCGCAAATTCTTTCCGCTTCTTCACCGAAGAGATCCACAACCAGATCCGCGAGCGGCTGAGGCTGGAGAACGGCCTGCGCCTCGCATTGGAGCGCGGCGAGTTGTTCCTCGTCTACCAGGCCCAGGTGGACATCCGGACCGGGGACGTGTCGGGACTCGAGGCGCTGCTGAGGTGGAACCATCCTGAAATGGGGCTGGTGTATCCGTCGGACTTCATCTCCGTGGCGGAGAGCAGCGGACTGATTGTGCCCATCGGCGAATGGGTGCTGCACACGGCGTGCCGGCAAGCCCGCAAGTGGCAGGATGCCGGACTTCGCCCGGTGCCGGTCGCCGTCAACGTTTCCGCGATCCAGTTCCGGCAGCAGGGGTTCTGCGAGACGGTTCGGCGGGCCCTCGAAGAGACCGGGCTTGACCCGAAATACCTGGAACTCGAACTGACCGAAGGTTTGCTCCTGACCAACGCCGATGTGATGTATCTCATCCTTCAGGAACTGCGCGAAATGGGCGTGAAGCTCACCATCGACGACTTCGGCACCGGCTACTCCAGCCTCGGTTACCTGCGCCAGTTCAAAGTGAACCGGTTGAAGATCGACCGCTCGTTTGTACGCGAAGTCTCGGTGAACGCCGACGATGCGGCGATCACGACGGCCATCATCAACATGGCCAAGGCGTTGAACCTGGATGTGCTGGCCGAGGGAGTCGAAAATGTCGAGCAGCTCGATTTTCTCCGGACGCAGAACTGCTTCGAGATTCAGGGCTACTACTTCAGCAGGCCGGTGACGGTGGAGAAGGTCGAGTTGCAGCTGAAGGGCAGTTTCGCGCACTGAGTCCTGGAACCCGTTGCTGAAGGACCGTAGGTCCCCTGGAATGGTCCCGCAGCAAATGCCCGCTACAACCTTTGTCCGGCGGTCCGCGTCGACGAGCTTATCCACTGAAACGGCGGCGCCGGAATGCCGATATCGGTTGAGCACAGACGAAGGGAACCGGTCGGCGCGATCTGGATAGAGGTCGGGGACCGGCGGAGGAAGATCAGAGACCATGTTTGCGATCATCGGCATAGTGATTGTGTTTGGAGCGGTGCTGGGCGGTTTCCTCATGGAAAAAGGCCCCATCGCGGTGCTGATGCAGCCGTCGGAGTTCCTCATCATCGCCGGCGCCGGATTGGGAACCATGCTTGCCGCCAATCCGATGCACGTTCTGAAAAAGATCGTCGCCGGACTGATGTCGATCCTGAAGGGTTCCAGTTACTCCAAGCAGCGTTACGTCGAGACGCTGAAGATGATGTTCCTGGTCTTCAACAAGGCCCGCAAAGGCGGCCTGGCGGCGATTGAGCCGGACGTCGAAGAGCCGGCCAAGAGCCCGGTGTTTTCAAAGTATCCCCATTTTGTCGGGAACCACCATGCGCGCGATTTTGTCTGCGACACGATGCGCATGGCCATTACCGGCGGCGCCACGCCGTTCGATCTGGACCAGATGATGGAGATCGACATGGAAGTGCACCACGTCGGCGCGAGCCAGCCGGCCACGGCGCTGTCAACGGTTGCCGACTCGCTGCCCGGCATGGGAATCGTGGCTGCCGTGCTCGGCGTCGTAGTGACGATGAGCGCCCTGGGCGGGCCTCCGGAAGAGATCGGACATAAGGTCGCGGCCGCGCTGGTGGGTACGTTCCTGGGCATTTTGCTTTGCTACGGGGTTGTTGGACCGCTGGCTTCGGGCCTGAGCAAGCTGATCGACGAAGAGCATGCTTACTATCACGTCCTTCGCGTGGTGATGCTGTCGTTCCTGAAAGGCATGTCGCCCACGCTGGCGGTGGAAGTTGCGCGCCGCGCGGTCCCCGAGCATGTACGGCCTACCTTCAAGGAAGTGGAACAGGCCTGCCGGCAGAAAGACGCCGCGGCAGAACCGGCAGCAGCGGCTTAAAACTCCTGAACAGGTGGAACCGTGGAAGCATCGCCTCCAATCATTATCGTAAGAAAAAAGAAAGGCCATGGCGGACACCATGGCGGCGCCTGGAAGGTGGCCTACGCCGACTTTGTGACCGCGATGATGGCGCTGTTCATCGTGCTGTGGCTGATGAACGCCAGCAAGCAGGTGCAGGAAGCCGTCGGCGGATACTTCAAGGATCCGCGCGGCAACTCAAAGATGGTGGGTTCCAATAAAAACGGAGGCGACGTTCTGGCGCCCCTGAAGCGCGAGGACATGACCAAATTGAAGGAGCAACTCCTTCAATCGATACACCACCTCGACCCGCAGGACAAGCTCAAGAGCCAGATCGAAATCACCACCACACCGGAAGGGCTGCGCATCGAGCTGATGGAGTCGGCCAAGGGGACGTTCTTCGAGTCCGGCAGCGATACTCCGACGGCCGCTCTGCGCGACCTGCTGAAGCTGCTCGCCGCGGAGCTTGGCAAGCTGCCAAACAACATCTCCATCGAAGGCCATACCGACTCGAAGCCTTACTCAGGAGCCAAAAAGTACGACAACTGGGATCTGTCGACGGATCGCGCGAACCAGGCGCGGCGGTTGATGGAGGGCGAAGGCGTGCGCCTGGACCAGATCTCGCAGGTTCGCGGATTTGCGGACCGGAGACCCCGCCTGCCCGAACACACGGAAGATCCCTCGAACCGGCGAGTGAGCCTGATTGTTCAATACCAGGTGGTGAACAGCTCCGAGGTGGCGCTCCCCTCCTCGGTAACCATGCAGAATGCGGTGCCCGTCAAGACACAATCGGCGAGATAGCCGGGTGGCGGCGCAGCGGAAATTCGGCGGCGAGATCTAGCGGACGAGGACGGGCCCGGGTTGGCCGGCGCTGCCCGCCAGGAGCAGGACAAGCCGTTCCACGCACATTCGGTCTTTTTCCGACTCGAAGAGGAATTTCAAGCCCTTATAGTCGCCCACGGCGTGGGCCACCGAGACGCGGAGCTCAAGCGAGAGGTCCCTGTAGTTGATGCAGACGGTTCCACAGGTGTCGGCCGAGACCGGCTCCTTGAACTCGACCCTCATCCCTTCGTTGCCGATCTCCCGGCACTTTCCAGCCACACTTCCGTTCTGGAGATTCAAGCGGACAGGGAGGTCCACAAGGTAACGAGGCGTTCTATATTCGAATTTCTGCATGTCCGCACAAGGGAAAAGTATATTCTCCTATCGGCCGTTTACCACAAAAGAATCAGTGCGGAGCGGCTTTCTCATCGACGTATACCACAGATTATGTATTGATTAGAAAATGCTTATCGGGAAAGATCGGGTCATATTACCAACGTTTACGCGCAACGCGCAGGTACTCTGAATTTGGGGTACCGAAGCCAATCTCCCGCGCCAGAACGCAAGGGCAAAATGCAAGCGAACGTTCTCCCGAATGAAGTTGTTTCAAATCCGTTGCCGATAAGTTTTGAGGGCCCCAGCACTTCCAGGACAATCCACCCGCAATTCACGGCTCTGCCGGGCCGGCGAATCCTGATTGTGGATGAGGATGCCGCTCTGGCCGCATTTCTTCGCTCGGAGCTTCAGGAGCAGAGTTTAGGCGTGGACATCGTTCACGACGGCGAGCAGGCTCTGGCGATGCTCGAGGCGAAGGGCCGCTACAACCTCATGATGCTGCCCCTGAATCTGCCCAAGATCGACGGCATGACCCTGATCGGCCGGGTACGGGCATTGCATCCGCGGCTGCCGTTGCTGGTGCTGACGGCGAGCGCCCGCGTCGAAGACAAGGTGGCGGCATTCAAAAGCGGCGCCGACGACTATGTGACCAAGCCGTTCTCACTGCCCGAACTGCTGGCTCGAGTTCATGCGCTGATGCGGCGGAACTCCGGCGCGATTCCCAGTTGTTCGAAGATCGGCGACCTCACGCTGAACCGCGAGGAGCGGCGCGCCGAGCGCAACGGCCGCAGAATCGACCTGACGCCGCGCGAGTTCGCCATTCTCGACGTGATGATGCGCAACGCCGGCAAGCCCGTGTCGCGCGCGACGCTGCTCGACGAGGTGTGGAACATGTCCGGCGAGCCGTCGACGAACATCGTGGATGTCTACATGAAGTACGTACGCGACAAGGTCGACCTGCCGGGTGAGCGGCGGCTGACCCACACCATACGGGGATTCGGTTATGAGCTCCGCGAAGCATGACAGGTCCGTTCCCGGTGCGGAGCCAGGGGATGCCCGGGAGCGAGTCCAGGCGGGCGCTGCATGCGCCGCGTACGCGCGCGCAGACTCGAACCGGCGGTTTGTCAGTCATCTGGCGAAGTGGAATCTAGTGAATCAACAGAGGCGCTCTAATTTCTGCGAAGATCAGTTTCGAATGTCTCATCGAGTGGCGGCGAGGGCGATCCCGAAAAGAATGAGTAAGATGAATCGCTCCCGCAAAGCACGCCTGATGAAGCCGCCGGCCTGAGTCCGGGATCGGGTTCGGCAACGCTTGTCGAGTTAGAGGAAACGAGTCTGCGGGAGAGGTATGGGAATTCCGGTCGTCCAATCCGAGCGTTGCGAAGATCGCTTCCCATTCAGTGTCTTCGTCGTCAGTCCCAACGCACAGCTGAGGCAGGAACTCGAAGATAAGCTTTCTTCGGAGCGCTGGACGGTCCACCAGACCGGAAGCGGCGCTTCGGCGCTCGAACTGCTTCGCAGCAACAACGGCGATGAGGGCGTCCTGCTGCTTGACCCCACGCTGCCCGATCTTGAAGCCGATGGATTCCGCGCCATTGTCCGTGGCCGCTTTCCGTATATTCAGGTACTGATGCTGAACGCGCAGACGGGCCAGTTGCTGGTGGGCAGCTCGTCGCCCACGCCGGTGTCGTCGCGCCTGATGGACGCAATCAACAGCGGCGGCGCCGCGCGCAACGTAACTCTGGCGCCGGTTGCGGCCGAACCGCTTCGCGTCGTACCCGAGCGCAACGGCATCAAGCTGCGCGGCATGATCGGCAGCTCCGAGCCCATGCAGCGTACCTGGGCCGTGACGCGGATGGTGGCGGCCCGCAATACCACGGTGCTGATTACCGGGGAAAGCGGCACCGGAAAAGACCTGCTGGCGCAGGAGATTCATCTCATCAGTTCCCGCCGCAATCAGCCGTTCATCGTCGTGAACTGCTCGGCGATTCCCGAAACGCTGCTCGAGGCAGAGCTTTTCGGCTACACCAAGGGCGCCTTTACAGGGGCGATGCAGTCGCGCATCGGCCGCATCCACGCGGCACACGGAGGAACCCTGTTCCTTGACGAAATCGGCGATATGCCCGTGTCACTGCAGAGCAAGATCCTGCGTTTTCTTGAACAGGGCGAAGTGCAGCGCATTGGCGGCAACGACAATCTGAGAGTCGATGTGCGCGTGATTGCGGCGACCAACGCCGATCTCAAGAAGATGGTCGCCGAACAGCGGTTCCGCGAAGATCTCTACTACCGGCTGGCAGTGTTCCCCATTCATCTGCCTCCGCTGCGCGACCGCATGTCCGATCTCGAGGAACTCGTGGTCGCATTTGCGGCCAGGTTCCTGCCCGGATCCACGCTGAGCCGCGAAGCCATGGCCGTGCTGGCGCAACATAACTGGCCGGGGAATATCCGCGAGCTGCGCAATGCGATCGAACGGGCCACCATTCTCGTCGGCTCGGAGCACGAAATCAAGGCCGAACACATTCTTCTGTAGGCATCCCTCCCGAATCGGCACACCTGTTTCAATTTGGCACGCAGAATGCAACGTAGTAGGCAAATGCTGCCGAGTTCTCATGTTGTTCCAATCGATCAGGCCCTCCCCCTGCGCCTGAACAGCCCGCGCCAGCTGGCCGACGCGTTCGGAGAGTTCATCGCCGCGTCGGCGCAGCTTGAGGCCTCCTACCGCGAGCTGCAGCAGAAGGTCGCGCACTTGAGCGGCGAGCTGGCGGACCGCAATGCGGCGCTGACGCGGAGCCTGCGGGAGAACGACCGTATGCGCGCGGCGCTGCAGCAGATGATCGACTCGATGCCCTGTGGCGTGCTGGTGCTGGATAACCAGGAAACGATCGTGATGATCAACCCCGAAGGGCAGCGCCTGCTGGGACTGGCGACGGAAAAGGTTAGGAAGCTGAACGAACTCTCGAGGGCCAGCCGGATCGACTTCGACGGACTGGCGTCGGCCGCGGCGGACGGACACGACGCCGAACTCTGCCTGGCGACCGAGGCAGGCAAGCGCTGGCTGGCCATTGGGCGCCGCGAGCTGAACTGCGCCGCCGGAAATCAGGAAACAGTTCCGCTGCGGAGCATTTGGATTCTGCGCGACATTACGGCCAACAAACTGGCTGAGCAGGAGCGGGAGGCCGCGCGGCGCGCCACGGCCCTGGCTGAGATCTCGTCGATCCTCGCCCACGAAATTAGAAATCCATTAGCGAGCCTGGAACTTTTTGCCGGCCTCATCGCGGAAGACAGCTCGAATCCGCAGTGGATCGCGCACCTGCGGGCCGGCATCCGGACGCTCTCCGGCACCGTGAACAACGTATTGAGCATGAACGGCGAGGGCGTCGCTCGGTTTGCGCCAATGGACCTGGCGGCTTGTGTTGAAGGCGGCGTCGAGTTCGTGCGGCCCGTGGCCGAGCAGGCGTGCGTGGAGCTGAGTCTCCGGCCCGCCACGGAAAAGTTCATGGTCAGGGGCAACGAAGACGGCATTCGCCAGATCATGCTGAACCTCATCTGCAATGCGATCCGGCACACGGCGGCGGGCGGAAAAGTGGACGTATCGCTCCGACGAGTGCGCCGCGGCAGCGAAGAGTTCAACGGAGTCGAAGTGAAGGACACGGGATGCGGCATCGCACCGGAGTGCCTTGGGCGGCTGTTTGAGGTGGGATTCAGCGGCAGCGGCGAGACGCCGGGGCTGGGGCTGGCGGTATGCAAGCGGCTGATGGAGCAGCACAGCGGCACGATAAATGTTTCGAGCCGGCAGAACGAGGGAAGCAGTTTTCAACTGGAGTTTCCAGCGATATGACCATCAACGCAGAATCATCGGTCATGGTAGTGGACGACGAGCCGGGCATTCGCACTGCCTTGCGCGCCAATTTTCTTCGCCATGGCTGGCGGGTCGAGACGGCTTCGGGAGTGCGGGAGGCGATCCGCAACCTGGAGGCACGCGAGTTCGACCTGGTTGTGACCGACATGCGCATGCCCGATGGCAGCGGCATGGAAGTGATGCGCGCGGCGCGGCGCTCTTCGCCGGCGACGGCAGTCATTCTTCTCACCGCGTACGGATCGGTCCCGGATGCGGTGACGGCGATGCGGGATGGCGCGCTCGATTACGTCATCAAGCCGGTTCCATTCGATCAGCTGCAGGCGACGGCGGCACAGGTGATGCAGCGGGCCAGGCAGGCGCCGGTCGAGGAGCTTGAATCGACCGGGCCGATTGTGGGCCGCTCGCCTCTTTTGATGCGCTCACTGCAGCGGGCTCGCGCCGCCGCGTGCACGGGCGCCGATGTGCTGATAGAGGCCGAGAGCGGCACGGGCAAAGAACTCCTCGCGCGCTTTATCCACGACTCGAGCGACCGCAGCGACAAGCCGTTTGTGGCTGTGAATTGCGCGGCCGTACCGGAAACGCTGCTCGAGAGCGAGCTGTTCGGCCATGGGCGCGGAGCCTTCACCGGCGCGGTGGCGAATCGCCCGGGCAAGTTCGAGCTGGCCAACGGCGGAACGATTCTCCTCGACGAGATCGGCGAGATGCCTCTCAATCTGCAGCCCAAGCTGCTGCGCGCGCTGCAGGAGCGCGAGTTCGAGCGGCTCGGCGAAGGCCGCTCGGTGAAGGTGGATATCCGCGTCGTGGCCACGACGAATGTGTCTCTTGTCGAGATGGTCGAGCAGGGCAGGTTCCGTGCCGACCTTTACTATCGGCTGAATGTCATTCCGCTTTCACTTCCCGCTCTGCGCGATCGCCGTGAAGATATTCCGGTCCTCGCGCATCACTTCGCGGAGCAGTTCGCGCGGCAGAGGAACGCACAGGTTCCGCGTCTGCGCCAGGATTTTCTGGATCGCCTGCAATTGCATTCATGGCCGGGCAATGTGCGCGAGCTGGCGAACTTCATGCGCCGGGTCATCACGCTGAGCGGCACGCTCGACATCGACGCGCGCTGCTTCGACAACGAGTTCCATCCGCCGGCGGGTTCAA
>Ga0335069_10002437_pt1 | contig 28643 bp, 17 predicted proteins | sample Lox_Sample_11_FD_206714 | JGI IMG/M metagenome (GOLD analysis project Ga0335069, IMG submission 206714) | Soil microbial communities from Loxahatchee National Wildlife Refuge, Florida, United States - Lox_Sample_1.1 | ecosystem: Environmental > Terrestrial > Soil > Wetlands | place: USA...
CATCCTAAGCGCGCTGATGACCGTCAGCTATCCCCAGGATCGCATGACTGTCATTCCGGTCAACGATCGTTCCAAAGACCGCACGCGTGAGATCATCGACGAATTTGTCGAGCGCTACCCTGGGCGCATCCGGCCGTTTCACCGCACCGGCGGCAAAGGCGGAAAAGCAGCGGCCCTGAAAGATGCGATGGAGCTTGTCGAAACCGAGATCATTCTCATCTTCGACGCTGACTACATTCCCGGCATGGGCCTCATTCGGCAGCTCACCGCACCCTTCTTCGATCCCGAGGTGGGCGGCGTGATGGGACGGGTCGTCCCACTCAACTCAGGACACAACCTGCTTACGCGTCTGCTGGATCTTGAGCGGTCAGGCGGCTACCAGGTCGATCAGCAGGCACGCATGAACCTTCGCCTGGTTCCACAGCACGGCGGCACCGTCGCCGGCGTGCGTCGCAGCGCTCTGCGCGAAATCGGCGGCTGGAACGACGCATCGCTCACCGAGGACACCGACCTCACGTACCGCCTTCTTCTCTATGGCTGGAAGACCGTCTACACGAATCGCTCCGAATGCTACGAGGAAGTTCCAGAGACATGGCCAGTCCGCATCAAGCAGATCATGCGCTGGGCCAAGGGCCACAACCAGGCCATGGTCACCTACGCACTACGGCTCATGTTCGGCAGGCATCGCGCCACACTGCGGGAGAGGATTGATGGAACACTGCTGCTCGGCGTCTACATCATGGCCCCCATCACCCTGGTGGGGTGGATCCTGGCGCTGGCCGTCTTCTATCGCGGCATAGCCCCCTTGCACGGCATCATCGCGCTGCTCTCCCTCACCGCATACGCCGCAATCGGAAACCTGGCGGCCTTCTTTGAAATTGCCGCAGCCGTGCGCCTCGACGGCAACCGCAACCGGATCGCACTCTTGCCTTTTCTCATCCTCGGCTTCGCCGTCAGTATCTTCTCGGTTTCCCGCGCCGCAATCGGCCAAACCATCGACGCCATCACCGGCGCGGAGTTCCACTGGGACAAAACCGAGCGCTTTCGAAAGGCCTCCTCATGAGCGCGACCCTCGCCACCTCCGCGCTTGTCGTCGCGTTCTTTGCCCTCCTCGCGATCCCACTGATACCAGCGTGCCGCGAACTGATTCGCAAAACCGATCATGCCCCGCTCAACGTCGTTCAGCAATATGCCGGCGACATTCGCTTCTTTGCCGACGGATTTCGGAATTATCTTGGCACCATCCAGGCGAAGCTCGAAGAGGCCGAACTGAAAGGCTCGGACGTGACGATCGTGATGCCAGACGGCATCGAGTGTCTGGTCCTCGTACCGAACGCCGCATCGCACGATCTCGGAATCGACCGTGGCAGCTGCCCCAAGACGATCGCTTCACTTGGAGATCTGACGCTGCCTCCCGCGACTACCTTCGTTCACGACATCTATGCGCGACGCAAGCTCGAAGGCGGCGAAGCCAATCGATACCGGGCTGTGCTCGGGGAGAGCGATGTGCACCTCGCTCCAAAATCGATCGTAATGCGCTGGGTTCACGCAGTCGGCGCAATCGAGTGTGCTTCTGACTGCCGTCTGCACGGCCGCGTGTCGTCCGACCGATTGATCGTTCTCCATCATGGCTGCCGCTTCACACGCTTGAATGCGCCGCAAATCGGGATTGGCATCAGACACGAGGTAGAGGAATCTGCTGCAATCGATGACGGGACACCAGCCAGTGCGAACGAGATCGTCGACCGCGTTCTGCACATGGGAGACCTTCGCATTGCTCCTCACGAGGTGTTTCACAAACACCTGGTCGTCCGGGGCGAACTGCACGTCGGCGCAGGCGCTCGCATTCTCGGAAACGTAAAGGCGGAGAAGACAGCCTTCCTCGAATCCGGAGCCATCGTCTACGGCAGCCTGATCAGCTCCTCTGCGCTGAATATCGGCTCGGACTGCCACTTGCATGGGCCCGTAATCGCCGAACATGCGATCACCATCGGAGCGGGAACACAGATCGGCTCGGCCAAAGCTCCGACGACGGTCAGTGCTCCGGAGATCCAGATTGCCGAAGGCGCCGTTGTCTTCGGCACAATGTGGGCTCGAGAGAAGGGCCTGGTAGTGGAGCACGCATGAAGAAGCCGTGGATCCTCACTGCCGCCGCTCTGCTCTGCGCAGTCGCGGGCGCAGTCGCGTGGCACCGATGGAGCCGCCCAGCACCCAACTCTGACAAGATTTTCCTTCTGCTTCCCGACAATATCCCGTTCAAAGACCCGCAGGTTAATCTCTGGCTCGATGCGGCCAGCGAAGAAGGCGTGCATATCGAGCCGGTCCACGATTCTGATTTCCTGCGTCCGCTCTTCGGCGCCGGCCGCTGCGCCGGGATCATCCTGCCGGACGGTCTTCATAAGGAAGCCAGCGACAACTTCGTCGCCTCCGTTCGAAACTACGTCGCCAATGGCGGCAAGCTGATGCTGGTCTACGACGCCGGAACACTCTCGCCACTCGGCCGTTACGCTCCTACCAAATCACGCCTTTCCGATCTGGCCGGCGTCGACTACGCGCTTTACGACAGCCTGCGCAACAACACCATCGCCTGGAGTCCTGTGTCCGCTCCAATCGAGTCGTTCGCACAACTCGACGTTCCGCCGGGCAAGTATTACCCCTTCACGGTCCCTCCCCAACCGGCCTCATCTGCGAGTACCGCCTCCAACGCGACGCTAGTGCGGTACCGTGTCGCGGAGTTGGATTATCCGAGTTTCGTCACGTCGGGAGAGTATCAGGGCAATGTCCTTCTCCACTCCAAAACCGGCATTGCAGCCGGCGAGCATCCACTCGGCAAAGGGTCCGTGCTCTTCATCAACCTGCCTCTTGGCTATCTCAAGGCCAACACCGATGGCCTGCTCCTTCACTCGTTCCTGAAGTATTTCGCGCAGCACACACTGGCTGTGCCCTACCTTGCCTCCGTGCCCGACGGCGTCGGCGGCATCATCTTGAACTGGCATGTCGATTCCAACGCCGCCATCAAGCCACTTCAAGAGATGGAAACTTGGAGCCTGCTGAAGCAGGGACCCTATTCGATCCACATCACAGCGGGACCCGATTCACACACCATCGGGGATGGCCTCGGATTCGATGTCGATCGCAATGCAGGCGGCCAGAATCACATTCGCCAGTATCTCGCCGCCGGAGATGCCATCGGCAGTCATGGCGGCTGGATCCATGACTACTTTGCTGCTCACATAGATAAGGATCCACCGGACCAGATGCTGCCGTTCATTGAGAAGAACAATCAGGCACTCGAGCGCGTGACTCACCTGCCCGTCACCGAGTATTCATCCCCGAGTGGCGACCAGCCTATGTGGGTGACGAGATGGCTCGACACGCATGGATTCCTTGCCTATTACTTCACCGGCGATACCGGGATGGGTCCCACACAGGGCTACCGGGAAGGAGTTCGCCCCGGAAAAAATATCTGGGCCTTTCCGATCGCGCACCTTGGGCCTGCCGCCGCCTTCGAAGAGATGCCAAACTTCGGATTCGAAGAGCCCGAAGTTCTGCAGTGGCTCGACGGCATGGCAGACTTCACTGCCAGCCACCACACGGCACGGCTGATCTACTTCCATCCGCCCGGCATTCTCGCTTATCACGACATCATCGACCAGTGGATGGATCGGACGGCGCAACTGAGGGCGGAAGGCACGTTTCGCTGGTACACCATGTCCGGTCTCGCTCAGTTTCTGAACTCACGTAAGCAGGTGGTATGGACGAGTGCGGAGGATTCCGGATTCCTCACGATTCGAGCAAGCCACCCGGCCAGTCTGGCCCACATGACGTGGCGTCTTCCTGCGGGGCGCTTCGAACAGCCTTCCATCGTGAGTGGAGCTGCACATCTCAAACGCGACGGAGACACATGGACCGTCATCGCCGACGCAGGTCAATCACTTGAGTTCAAGGCAAGGTTGCATACACAATGAAAACTCTCTCCCCCAATCCGCTTCCATGCTGGTACCTGCTCTTAGTCCTCCTCGCAATCGCCCGACCCTGTGCCGCGCAGAATAACCTGGAGGCTCAGGCATCGACCGCGAATGAGGGCTCGCAACCCGCTCCTGCGCCCGCTCAGGAATCTCCCAAGCTTCTCACGAACTATGTGGAGGGTGGCGCCAATTACCTGCAACTGTCAAACAAGTATGGCTCATGGGCAGGGGGCTATGCCCGCGCGGTATATCAGCGCGGAAACAATGTCTGGAACGGCGAGGCCAGCGGTCAGCGCGAGTTCGGCGACAAGGGCGTCTATCTGGCCGCAGGGAACACCCATACATTCTCAACCAATTGGTACTCTGCCGTGACATTCGGCTCCAGCGTGCAGGGCTTTTTCTGGCCTCGCTTCCGCACCGACGCGTTTCTCAATCGGAAGTTCCTTGCACGCCAGCAGTGGATCGTAACTGGAGGTTATGGGTACTACGCGGCAAAGGACACCCATCGCAACCACTACGCCTATGCCGGCAGTACCTACTACTTTGCAAAACCCTGGATCGCCGAAACGGGGTTGTACCTGGGCGTAAGCAACCCGGGTGCAGTATTTGCTCCGTCGGGATTTTTCGCATTAACTCAAGGCACGAACAAGCATCACTATTGGACCGCGCGCGTCGGGCTCGGAGAAGAGGGCTATCAGCTGGTCGGCCCTACCTCTTCCCTCGCCAAATTCCAGAGCCAGGATCTGACCGGAACATGGAGAAAGTGGATCGGCACCAATTGGGGCTTCAATCTGGTCGGCGACTTCTACCACAACCCGTACTACGCGCGGGGCGGCTTCACCCTGGGCCTCTTCAAGGATTTCTAAGTGTCCACCTCAGCACATCAGTTGGCCGAGCAACAGCGTCTTGATCAATACCGGCTCCGCGGTCATCGCGGTGGTGTGATTTCAATGCATCGCGCACTCGGGCATTTTCGTCTTGGCCCCATGAATCTGCTCGTCGCCATAGCCCTGTTTGTGTTTTTCTCTGCGCTCTGGCTGCTGGCTCTGCCCTACGTGTGTACCTTGTGGCGCGTCTTGCTCGCCGCTGGACTCAGGGAACTTCATCTCGATGCGCAACTCGACCTCATCGCCTGGCAGAGCGGGTTCATCAAACTGACCATTCCATGCCTCCGTGTGACACCGCTCCTGCCGGATCCTCAAACCTGGATCTGGAGCTGTGCGATCACCGCGGCCGCCTTCGTCTCGACCTACTTCTGGCCGAAACATCTGGTTCCACTGATCTATCTCTCGCGCGGCATTCTGCTGATTCACGCAAGTGCATGCGCCTATTTCGCGATCTGGCCTGCACAGTTTCCTCACACGCCCAGCAGCTACCTCGAGAGCCTGATGTTCTCGAGCATTGCAATCGTCACCATCGTGCCGCTCGTGTTCAGCCTGACCTACTACATCTTCAATTTCGGTGTCTGGCGTAAGGCATTCCTGACGGCGCTGACCATGGCCTACCTCACCCTCTTCGTTCCATTTCAGATCCTGTTCCAGGCCGTGATCGTGCACAAGACCGTTCTCTACATGCCAATTCTCTACATAGTCTTTGCCATGCCGGCCGATGTTCTTATCATCGTTGCTTTCTATGCTTGGGGCATGACCTGGAAATTCCGCGAGGACCCGCGGTAATTCGCAAACAACTGCGATCCAATTCATCCGTAGATGACGCCCTCCTCGTTGAGCGCTCGCTGCAGATGTGAAGGGAAGGCACCCTTCTCTCAGATGAACGTCGCTTCATCTGAGACGAGAGTGGGCAGCGCCCTTCCCCCGCCGGCGAGAGTCCGCGTCGGCGTTGCAGACTGCAATCTGCGGATGACGAAAACGTCATGGAATCTTTCGATAACGCCGTTCTGTAGCCGGCGTCCATGAAAGTGCTGGATACTGCTGGCTTCTCCACCAATCGGAACTTCAGATCCAGAGAGCCTCCGGGGCTCAGGAGAGATTCGTGTCTCGACGGTTTGACCCGTGCGTATTCGTGCGGAGCAGGAGCGAAAACCACCGCCCATTTCTGATGGGCGTCCTGCGACGCACCCGGATCTCGGCGGCCCGGCTTCTCGGAGTAATTCTGCTGACCTTCATCGCTTCTAGCGGAGAGTTCTGCAAGTCTCTGCACGGACAGCAGCCCCCAAACGAAACAGCTAGCACGGATGCTCTTCCCGATACACCCGGCGGTCAGATCACGGGACCGGAATCGACGGCTCACAAGTCTTCCTCCTTCATTGCCGGGACAGTGCTCGACGTAAGCGGCGCTGAAGTGCAGGGTGCGCGCATCGATTTGAACCGCATCGGCGGAGGCCTGAACGAATCTGCACAATCGGGAGGCGATGGTCAGTTTCTCTTTCATGGATTGCCCGAAGGTAAGTTCAAGTTGAAGGTCAGTGGGCCAGGCTGGGGAACCTACGTGTCTCCGGAGATCGAGCTACATGCTGGAGACTTTCGTATTGTCTCGGACATTGTGCTTCCTCCGGAGGCTGCAGTTACACAGATCCGGGTCGTGGGCGATAAGGAAGAACTCGCCGAAGAACAGGTGCACATCGCTCTGCAGCAGCGCATACTAGGCGTATTTCCGAATTTCTACAGCAGCTACGATTGGAATGCCCCACCGTTGCAGGCAAAGCAGAAGTTCCAACTCGCCTATCGTTCGTTGATTGACCCGGTCACCTTTCTTGGCGCCGGAGCCGTCGCTGGTATCGAACAAGTGAACAACAGCTTTCCGGGTTTCGGATCGGGCGCGCAAGGATACGCGAAACGCTACGGTGCAGCCTACGCCGACGATGTCACGGCGCGGCTCCTGAGCAGCGCATTGCTCCCCACCGTCTTCAGAGAAGACCCGCGCTATTTTTACAGGGGATCGGGCAGCACTCGGTCGCGAGCATTTTATGCTGTCTCTGCTGCCGTCATCGCGCGCGGGGATAACGGGCGATGGAAGCCGAACTACGCACGCATCCTTGGCAGCTTTGCGTCCGGCGGTATCTCGAATCTGTATTATCCGTCGGGAAGTCGAGGCACAACGCTCGTTTTCGAGAACGGGCTGATCGATCTGGCATCCTACGCAGGATCGAGCCTCGTGCGCGAATTCGTACTGAAGAGGTTCACCACACGGGCCCAGCAATAACACCCTGACATACTGCACGAAAGAACGACAAATGGACCTTCCGCAAGACTCCGCACCCCCTGACATTTGGTTTGATTGGCTGATGCATCGCCGGCATGCAGACGACGCCGACTTCGCACAACGCATTCAAAGTCTGGTTGAGAGCTATACCGACCGCGTCTTGGACGGCGCCGCGCTGCAACAAGGAATGACCCTCGTGGACCTCGGAGCAGGCGACGGAGTCGTGGGCCTTCGCGCCATTGACCGCATCGGCCCTTCCTTGAAAGTTGTCATGGTGGACATCTCTGCTGACCTCCTGAAGCTCGCCGAGCAGGCTGCGATCTCCCGAGGGATCGGGCAGCAATGCACCTTTCTCTTGTCCTCCGCGGAAAGCCTCGGCGAACTCAAAGACGAATCAGCGGACGCGGTCACAACGCGCTCCTCCCTGGCTTATGTCGCAGACAAGAGCGCCGTGCTGCGCGATTGTTTCCGCATCCTCAAGCCTGGCGGGCGCCTGTCCATCGCTGAGCCAGTGTTTCGCGACAACGCTCTGGCTGCCGCGTCGATGAAGATGCGGTTGGAGAACGAGGTGCCGGACCCCAGGAAATCGATCCTGCCCTTTTTGTATCGCTGGCAGTCGGCACAGTATCCGGACACCAAGGAGGGCATTCAGAACACCGCAATCACCAACTACACCGAGCGGGATCTGCTCCAATGGGCGCAGGCTGCCGGATTCAGAGAATTGCATCTGGAGTTACACATCAGCGTGACCAATGCCTACCGCAAGTCGTGGGATATCTTCCTCGACGTCTCTCCGCATCCACTCGCGCCCTCACTGCGAACCATCCTGCACGAGAGATTCAATAGCGACGAGCGTCAACTATTCGAAGCCGTACTGCGCCCAATGATCGAGAGTTCCGATCTCCCGGAGACAGATCGGATGGTCTACCTGACAGCCCTCAAGCCTTCGCAAATAGAACACTGAACGGGGTGAAGCTCCTAGGTCCGCGCGGTGATCTTCCGTGCGGCGCCTTCGTCTCAATTAGACGGCCTTTGTCGCAGTGCTTCCCGGGCGAACTGTAACCCCCCAGTCCAACCCACGTTCTCCCGTTTCGCTGGAGAACACGAGCTTCTTGATGGACAATTCTCCTTCAATGACACGAACGCTCACGCCCCCCTCGTGCAGCGCAATTGTTCCGAATCCGCTGGCGGTTGAGAAAAAGCACTCGAAAGGACGAACCTTCAGGCGTGGCGCGAACCAGAGCGTCTTCTCGACGGCAGAATAGCGGAAACCAGAGAGAGCACCCAGCAGTGCATAGCTCGCCATCGCGCGCGCATACCAGTTGCCGCACTCATATTCGTTCCAGGGATTACGGGTCCGCCCATCGTATCGGCTGCGCAGAGCCTTGACGATCGTCAATCCCTCCTCAACAAAGCCTTCATCGATGAGGTGCGAAGCAACCTGGTACTCGATGCCGGTCCAAACTTCGTCGGAATAGACGAAGGGCAATGTTGGCTTGTCGCCATGCGGCCAGCTGCACAGCAAGAGCCCCGGCTCATGCCCCATCGCATATCCCGGTCGCTGAGCGTTCGCATGCTGGCTAAGATCGGTCTTGAAGTTGTTCTTGAAGATTGCTTGCAATGTCGCGTGTATATGCTTGCGCTCCAGCGGCATCTCTATGCCGTAAGTGCGAGCCATCCACGCGCCAATCACCGCATCCGACAAACACCCGCTCCCGTACTGGTACTTCGGCCCTTCGCGCTTCAGCAGCTTCTGCATCTCGCTGCTCGACTCATTCACTTGGGCAACTTGCTGCTCAAACGAAGAATCGCGCAGGCCCTCGTACTGTACGTGCTGCTGGTAGTACTCGCCGTTGAAGAGGTGTTCGTCCATGTAACGCGCACCGGCCTGAGCAAGTTCGTCGTAGAGGCCTGCGTCCTCAGTACGGCCCACGGCCCTCGCCATCAGCGCCATCGCGCGCAGCGCACCAATGTAGATGCTCGTGCACATCGGCTCAGGACCCCAGAACTCGATATCGTAGGTATTGTGATGCGGCTCGAACAAAGCGCCCTTGTGGTCCGGATCCCACGTGCGTATGCAGTAGTCGAGGCTTTTCTTCGCCAACGGATACATGCGTGCGAGCCATGCGGAATCCCCGCTGATCTGCCAGTCGCGAAAGACTTTCATGATGCCACCAAGCTGCCCGTCGGCTGCAGCGTGAAAGCTATGATCGACTGGCCCGTCAGGAATTGCACCGCGGAACGTGACATGTCCACGCTCATCCATGGATCGATTCAATTCCAGATCGCGCAGCGTTCTCTCCAATTGCGGAAACAGGTTCGGAAAGGCCTGCGCGTAGTTCCAAACATGCGTACACGAACCATGACAACAGCCATTGTCTGGGAAGCAGCCTTCCCATCCCCAGAGGTTTCCGTTTTCCTCCCGCAAGACCGTGGGAGCTTTCAGAATCCCAAGATTGGCCGACACCGCATCCACCACGTAGGCCGGTAACGTCGACGCGAACAACGCCTCCTTGAAACGCACCGTCCGGGCGCGTAACGAGGCATAGTTCTGCTCCACATATTCGGCCACCTCGCGTGCATCGTTCCATTGTCCGGCATAAAAGGGCCGCCACAGCGGATCATTTCCATCGGCCGCGTTCCGGCATCCGGCAGGTCCCTGAAGTGCACTCGCTGCGTCTTCCGGTGCACCCTCGCGCAGATAACTGTTCGGGAAGTGCCATGCAATCACGATCGGATACGTGTGTGACGCGCCTGCTTCCAGCCGGCCTCCGATCAGGATCGACCCGCCATTTCGTCCCGCATTGTCGACGATGTTCGTGCCATTGTTCGCGGTGAATTCTCCGCTGGAGACTTCACGCCACAAAGCCGACAGCGCGTCGAAATCCCATCCCGGACTGCGCAGCCACATCGCCTTGATACGCAGTGCATCGGGCGACTCTACGTCCAGTGCGACCAGCGCCGCACTCCCGAATGCCTCCGCATGCGGCTCCTCGCGATTGCACATGTACACACCCTTGCCCGGAATCAACTCGTTCGTGCTCCCTGCCTGATCCGGCTTGCATCCCGGCGCCAGGTGCGAGAGATGATACGAGAACTCGTAATCGACTGGATGCGCTGCCGTGTTCCGCAACGTGTATTCGAGAATCACACACGGAATCCCCGAATTCTTGTCGTCGAGCGGGATAAATGGATTCCACCCGGCGACCTTCACTGCGAGCGGGACGGAGCCATCGCTCAGCGTAGCTTCGCCAAACGGATACTCGCCCTTGAAGACGCAATTCTGGAATCGCGGAAAGCCTTCAAACCCGCCGCGGCGCAGGCCCTGTCCCTGCAGCCCCTGATCGAAGATCTTGAAAGGCGGAAAGGGTCCCTCGACAAGTTTGGTGACGCCGGGCTCACCTTTCACGTGCAGGATCGCAAATGCGGCTTCCGGAGAATCCGCCGCGAAGCCCTCCGGCAGTGCAGTCGTCTCCGGCCGCGTGCGAATGGAGAAATCCTGTAGCCCGCCGTAGCCATTCATGCAAATTGCGCCCGCACCGATCCCACCGATGGGCATGGCAATCTGGGTCGTACGGTCGCTTCTGAATATCCTCTGCGGGTCGGTCCTGTAGAGATCCCCAGCTGAGAATGCCGCTGCATCTTTGCTCGCTTCTTCCGCGGTCGAAGATCCAGCAACCCCGGTCGCAGCCGCCGCGAGCGCTGCTGAAGACGTCGCCTTCAGAAAATCCCGGCGGGTCGATTTCGCCGATTTTGTCATCGCCCTTCCCTCGGAACTCCCGCCGGATATATGCCGACCTGAGCAGTTCTATCCGGAAATGCCAGTTCTTCAGCGTGCCCCTATTGGGGCGCCGACGGAGCACTGGCCACGTTGTCGGCATTGTAGGCGGTCACACGGTAGCGTGTGCCCAGCACTGGATGAGGATCGATCCACGGATCCTGCTCGTCCGTGGCGCAACGATCGCAGATCAGTTTCCACTGGGTTGATCCAGGAGTCTGGCTCTCAATCGAATAGCGCGTTGCGCCGGCGGAGCCTCGCCACGCGACAAGACCACCAAACACGACCGAACTCATCACGGGTGAAGGCGGCGCAGCATGTTGCGGAACGTCTAGCCCCGACATCCGGTAGGCGTGCGCGCGCAACTGCTGAGCGCGGTTGGCCATGTCCTCCGCGGACATGACCAGTGTCTTTCGCCCTGGGTAGTACAAGGCCCACCACTCACCGGACTCGCCTTTCAAGGCAAATTCTGGATCGGCGGTATCTGCCGGGATCGGCTGAAATCCGAAATTATCGAGGTGTGCTTGCAGTGCCCAGAAGCCATCGCCGGAAATATCGGGATTACTGGCAAAGCTGTCGAGCACATGCTGGAGGTCTGTGGAAGTGGCCCAGTCGGTCTTGTCCCAGCCGAATTCATTCACGATGAAGACTTTGTTGTGCTGGACCACAGCAGCCGCATCATGGGCAATCGTTTCTGCAGTCGTGTGTTTCGTAGGGTCGCCGAGGAATGCATCCCAGTGCGGATATTCCTCGAAGGCAAATAGGTCCACGCTCGGGTTGTCGAGAATTCCCGGTTCGTTGCGGAAGATTCCGGTCGTGTCCAGGTAGAGGTGACGGTGATCGATCGACTTGATATGCACGCCAATCGCCTCAGACCAGTGCGCCACATCGGCGAGGTTTCCATGGGAAAACATGGACAGGATGCCGCACATGTTGCAGTTCTCCCATGCCAGAATCGTCGGGTCGTCGCGGTAGACGACGCCGGTGATCGCGTTGCGGTGATTCAGGACAGCATCGATGTGGCGCTCGTAGGCTGCGATGAGGGCGGAGTCCGTAAAAAAATTCTGAAAGTTGGCCTTTTTGTGCCATGCAAGGTATTGGCCAATGCCGCCTCCGGAACACGTCGCACAGTCTCCAATGAGCGCGATAATCACCTTCATGTGGTACCGGGCGGCGACGGAGAGAGCGTAGTCGGATGCCTCGAAGGCGCCTTCGTTGAATTGGCCCTCTTCCGGCTCGATACAGCGCGAGCACCCCACGGTGTCGCCCATCGTTTGGGAGCGGACGACCCTGGCGCCCATCTCGGCAGCAGTTGCAAAAACATCGTCAATCTCAAAGTGCGATGGGTAGCGAGGGCCCTGGGGGTCGTGAGGGCCGTACCCTTCAAGGCCGAGCCATTCGACGTTGGGGCCGCTAAAGCGGAAAACCTTCTTGTCGAGGACGAGGTGCGTCCCGCTGCGCTGCACAAATGATTGGCCGTAGAGAGCCGACGCGAGAAGAGTGAAACCGAGCAAAAGAGAGCGCATGGAATTTGTCCTTTGCTATTGGAGGCGGACGGAAGCCCGCTTCAGTATAAGAGCAATCCTGCTCAAGAAGAGGAACTGCGAAAATGTACTGATACCGGAGCGTCCTCCGGCCACCCCGAGCCGATGCGGGCCGGGCTACCGGCAGAGGCACAGCAAAACCGGCGCGTCACGGTCCAGCAGGAGGCATTCTCGAAGGGGCGTCAATGGCCCTGCCCTTTTGCACTTGATGCGGGACCGGATTCAGTGGCTACCACTAAACGCTTCGACTTGCGATAGACGTTAGCAACCGCCAGTGTCCACAGCGGCACGAGATCGACCCCAGGCACGAGTTTGCCGGCAAACGAGGGCAGAAACTCCCAATGCCAGCCAAGAAGTGCGCTGAGAGCGCCCGCCATGCAGAGATCGAGCACATCGTCGGCCATCGATGCAGCGCCCTCCAAGAACAATGGAAAGGCGATCATCTGGGCGACATCGGCGGCAATCGCCAACACGAGCGCGGCACGCATGCGCGCGCCTGGCGAAATCCTGATTCCGGTTCGAGCTTGACCTTCGAGCAGCTTCATTTTCTCGTCCATCGATCATATGCGCCGCGGTTGAGCAGGTCTAGCAGTTACCCGCAACCGGACCTGCTATGCTGCGCGCATGAAGCAGCAAGTGTCTACACCACGCCTTGTACTCCTTTTGGCTCTTCTTGCGGGATGCCGGTCCCAAACAGCAGCGCCGAAGACCGAGGTGACGGAACCTGCGAGACAAGCCGCTCTCGCCACCGGGACCGGTTTTGACTACTACCTGTTGAATCTCTCCTGGTCGCCGGAGTTCTGCTACTCGCATCCATCGGCAGCCGAGTGCTCAGCACACGACGCATTTGTCCTCCACGGATTGTGGCCAGAAAACAACGATGGCAGTTATCCCGAAAACTGCTCGAATGCGCCGGGGCCTGCCAATCCCGAAAGCTACGGCGACCTCTACCCCGATCAGGGACTGCTCGAACATGAATGGCACACGCACGGGACGTGCTCGGGACTCGACGCAGATACATATTTTGCAACAATGCGGACTGCGTATATGTCAGTCAAGATTCCGCCGGCACTGGCGAATCTCAAGGCGCAGACGTCGATGACGCCGGACGACATCCTGGGCCTCTTCACCGAGAGCAACCCGGGCATTCCCCGCGCAAGCCTGGCGCTCAGCTGCGGCCACAACTTCCTGACCGCCGTGGAGGTGTGCCTGGACAAAAGCCTGCGCCCGACAGCATGCAGCGGCATTCGAAGCTGCCGCGCCAACGTGGTACGGGTTCCGGCGCCCTAGTCGAAGGAATCCGACAGTTCCGTTGAGAAGCTCACGGCGCGTTGCCACAATCGGCGAGCTCTGAAAGCGAAAGGTTCAACCGGTGGAGCTCGTTGGTAAGGTGATTCACTAAATCATCCCAGGATTGCCCACCAAGATCGTCTTTGATATTCAGACTCTTCTCGCGATGACAGAGGCTGAGGGACTCGAGGCCCTTCCCTGGCACAAGAGCGCTCATCAGTGCAGGGTCCCCGAGCATGGGCTTTCCGCCGACTATCGCTAGCTCGATACTGGCAGGTTCTGCATCAAGCAAAGCCGTAAACGGGGAATCCCCTCTGCGAGGAAACACTACAATGTCCGCTGCATAACCTGCAGCGAGAGCGCCAATCCTATCGCTCGCGGCTGCAAGCATCGCCGGATTCCCGGTCGCCATCGAGACAAATTCAGAGGGCGAGAAAACTGGCGGCTTCTGTCTGGCGTTCCATTCATAGGCATAGCGAAGCTCTTCCGTCATTCCATTACTACCGCTGGGGCTCCAGTCGGGGGCAATGGCGATAGTCACTCCTGCGGCCTTGGCTTCTGCGACCTTCGCCGTGACTCCGTAAAGCGAAAAGTTGCTGTGTGGTGACCAGATCAGACCAACGCTGTTGCGAGCCATCTCGTGAAAAGCCGCATCGTCCAGCGCTACGCCGTGAATGATACTCACGCCGGAGCGCAGAAAGCCGTCGGCCTTCAACATTTGAAACTCTCGCGCTGCGCTCGCATCCTTGCCTTCCGATACGTGAACCAACAAAGCTCTCAGCCTTCCCGATGCCATTGCATCGCGAATGGCTTGGGCCTTGAGATAAGGCATCTCAAACGGGAAAATCTCATAAGCGACCCGTTCGGCATTCAGCTCCAGCGAATAGAGACCGGAGAATGCGTCGAGATTCCGCGCCAGCCCGCGGACGCACTCATTTGCGTGTGGATCGGCTTCCGTTGGTTGGTAACTGCCGACCACTGAAGTCGCACCGCCCAGCATCGCCTTCACTTCAGCGAAGCGCTCCATAGCACAGACGTTGCCGCGATCGACCATCACGCTTTCAGGCTCAGTGAGCTTGGCGATGTAATCGCTCATGGCCTGCCAGTCGTAGCGATCACCCACGGGGGAATCGGGCTGCCAGTGCGGGAATACATTCCAAATCAGGTGATTGTGCGTGTCGATGAGTCCTGGGAAGATGACGCCGTCGGTGTCAACAACCGGCGTTCCCGGCGGAACATCGATGCCGGCGCCGACGGCTTCAATCGCACCGCCATGGATCAGGACAGTCCCATGAGGAACGATGCCGCCGGGCGTGACAAGAGTTCCAGAAAGAGCGTAACGAGATTGTTGCGCATGGAGCGATGCCGCCAGCATGAGCGTGCAGACGAGGAGCGATAGCTTCCAGGATTGATTCCTCTTTGGGTTCACGTGTGTTCTCCGGTCGATCTGACGTTGCTCCACATGGCGAGCGTGCGGCAGGCCGCACTTCGCTCACAACCAGCGTACCGCGTCAATCATGGCGGTGCCCGGACCGGCCACGAGGCAGAGAGGATCTGCCCGTCTTGAGATATCCTTCGATCAACCATGCCTCGCCGCACTTTCCATCTCAGACCTGGCGCGTCGTTCCGCGCCTTCAATCGATCGAGGAAGAGAACCCCTGCATGCCTATCAATTCCGGTCCAACGTTCCTGCCCCAGGAGATCATTCGCATCAAGCGCGATGGCGGTTCTCTTTCCGTCGAGCAGATTCGCAGCTTCGTTGCCGGTATCGCGCAAGGTTCCATCTCCGAAGGGCAGATTGGGGCATTCTGCATGGCAACTTTCCTGCGTGGGATGAGCGCAGAAGAGCGCGCAGCCCTCACCTTGGCCATGCGCGACTCAGGCACTGTCTGTGACTGGTCTGGAACCGCCATCCCGCCGACCACGCTCGTTGATAAGCACTCCACCGGCGGAGTGGGCGATGAGAAAGCAAGCCTTCTGATTGTCCCTATCGTCGCAGCCTGCGGCGTTCATATGCCAATGATCTCCGCGCGCGGCCTGGGCCACACCGGTGGTGAGATCGACCTGCTGGAAGCGATCGACGGCTACAATGTTGCGCCGCCGCTCCAGCACTTTATTGCCACTGTAAGCCGCACTGGTTGCGGGCTCATCGGACCGACACCGAGCCTCGCGCCCGCGGATGCGGAAATCTTCCGTATCCGCGATGTCACCGCTACCGTCGAGTCCATCCCGCTCATCACAGCCTCCGTCATGTCCAAGAAGCTTGCCACGGGTACGCGAGGCCTCGTCATGAGCGTCAACTTCGGTCGCGGCGCCTTCATGTCCACTCGCGAGCAGGCACAGCAACTCGCCGAGTCCATGCTTGAGGTCGCTACCGGAGCCGGCATTCCCGCCGTCATCTTTCTCGGCTATATGGAGGATGTCGTCGGCGACGCGATTGGGAGCCGTCCGCAGCTCCACGAGATCGCCGATTTCTTCCGCGGCATCCGTCGCGAACCTCGACTGCTTGAAATTGTCCTCCAACTCTCGTCTGAAGTTCTCGTCATGGCGAAAATCGCCCCTTCCATTGACGAGGCGCGCCGGTTGGCCGCACATTGCCTGGAGGACGGCACCGCAGCAGCGAAATTCTCTGCGATGGTTGAGGCGTTCGGCGGACCAACTGCCTTCCTCGATCGAATCGAAACATTGCTTCCCGCCGCGCCGTTTGTACAGCCGGTTCTCGCGCCCGAGGCTGGGTTCATCCAAGATGTCGACGCCCGTCGCATCGGTCTCGCCATGGTCGCCCTCGGCGCCGGACGCACAAGGCCGGGTCAGCCTCTTGACCACAATGTGGGTCTTTCCGGCATGGTGCACATCGGCGACTGCGTCACAGCAGGGCAACCACTGTGCACGCTCTATGCGCGGGATGAAGCCTCTTTCAGAAGCGCTCAGGATGCAATTCTTGCCGCCATCATCATCGGCCCACAGCAAACAGCACCGACAGCCGTCTTCGCGTATCGTCTTGCCAACAACGTGTGACCGTGGTCCAGGCGGCTCTGCGCGGACCGATCGGCAACGCCCGCCGGGGCCGCCTCGATTGAGTCGTTCGTGCCGCCCTGAGGGCACAGGTTTACAGGTAGGCTGCCCTCAGCGGTAGACTCTTGATGCCATTCGGAACAGGTCAAATCTCGGCCTCAAGTTGATTCCGGGGAGCGCGCGACTAGAAGTCGTCAGCCGCGTCTCTATTTGCCCGGAGAATCCGACCTGCCTGACCTCGCTCCGTGTGCTGCGTTCTAGATCGATCGAGGAATGCAAACGATGAGCGAGCCAGAAACGAAGTCTCTTCCTGAAAACGCCTACCATCCCTTGAAGTCCGGCGAAATCTACAACCCAATCATCCAGGCCGGGGTGACCGTGCCCGAATCGACAGCCCGGGCAATCCTGTGGGGCGCTTTTCTCTGCACTGTGTTTACGATCGCTTCAGCCTATTCGACGCTGAAGGTTGGCCAGGGAATGGAAGCTGCCATTCCCATCTCGATTCTCGCCATCGGCCTGGCTCGCGCACACCGGCGCCGATCGAGCCTCCTCGAGAATGTCATCATCACCGGCATGGGCGGGGCGTCCGCTGCCGTCGTGGCCGGGGCGGTTTTCACACTGCCAGCCCTCTACATTCTTCACCTCAACCCGCACCCGATCGAAACCGTATTCATCTGCCTTGCCGGCGGCTGTCTCGGAGTCCTCTTCGTCATCCCTCTACGGCGCTATTTTGTACGCGAGATGCACGGACAGTTCCCCTTCCCAGAGGCAACTGCCATTACGGAGGTTCTGGTCACCGGCGAACGGGGCGGTTCGCAGGCCAAGCTCCTGCTGCAGGCAACGGCGATCGCCGGTGTCTTCGATTTCTTCGCGACCACGTTTCACGTCTGGCGCGAATACCTGAACCTGCAGTTCATTCCAGTCATGCGCACACTGGCCGATCGTGGGCGCATGGTCTTCAGCTTCGATGCTATTGGATTCATTCTTGGCCTCGGCTATGTGATGGGCCTGCGCAGCGCCATGGTCTTTTGCGCAGGCGGCGTCTTCGCCAACTTCGTGCTTGTTCCGTTGGTCTGGTTTTTCGGCAACCACCTCAATATGCCTGTCTATCCGGGCGTGGTGCCTCTTTCCGCCATGACTGCGGGGCAGATTTATAGCGGCTACGTGAGGTTTATCGGTGTAGGAGCGATTGCTACGGCCGGCATCGTGGGTGTCGTCAAGTCACTGCGCGTGATTGCCGGCTCCTTCAGCATCGCGTTGCGCGCATTTCATCGCAGCGAAGTGAGCCAATCGGATCGCACCGATCGGGACATTCCCATCCTCGCGATTCTGCTGGGCATCGTAGCCGGGGCCATCGCGGTAGGCATCTTTTTTGGAAGTCTCCAGGTGTCTTGGACCGTGCTCCTCATGGGAGTTCTTCTGACGCTGCTTTTTGCTTTCTTCTTCGCCTCCGTGGCCGCCAACGCCATCGCCACAACCGCGAATAATCCCGCCTCCGGTATGACTATGCTGACCGTGATTATCTCTTCGGTAGTGCTCTTGCGGTTTGGCCTCTCTGGAACGACCGGAATGTTCTTCGTCATGGCCATTGCTGGAATGGTTTGCACGGCGCTCTGCGTCTCCGGCCAGTTCATCACCGATCTCAAGACCGGATATTGGCTGGGCAATACCCCGGCGGCCCAGGAGAAAGCGAAGTTCATCGGCATCGCGGCTGCGGCGGGTGCGGCCGGTCTGACAATTGTTCTGCTGGCCCACACATTTCAATTCGGAGAAGCTGCCCCAGGCGACCTGCGCCCAGTGCTTGTCGCGCCTCAGGCTTCGATCATGAGGGCGCTTGTGGTGGGATTCATGAGCCGCCAGCCTGTCACCTACCTCCTCTTTGGCATTGGCGCTCTCATCACCCTCGTCATGGAGATGCTCGGCAAATCCTCCCTCGTCTTTGCTCTCGGCATCTACCTTCCTCTGGGCCTCACTACGCCGATTCTCACCGGTGGCTTCTTGTCACATCTGGTGAATCGTCGCTCAGAAAAGGAAGGCGGCGAGCCCGGCCGGCGCATTCGTGAGCGCGGCGTCATTCTGGCATCGGGCCTGATGGCGGGTGGTGCATTGGGTGGCGTCCTGGGCGCAGCCCTACGCTTGTTGCCCTCTTTCCGGGAGGACTTCATCCAAACACCGTTCTATTCCAACGACTCCATCGCGCAACCGGTGTCCGCGCTGCTGTTCATCTGCCTGTGCCTCTATGTCTGGCGAGGCTCTTTGCGAAGGGAGAAGCAATCATGAATCAACTTGATCTAAATATCGCCGACGCTGTATTGGGCATCGACACGCTTTGGGGCGGCGACGTGATGTGCCCCTCGGGGACGGGCCGCTTCATCGCCGACTCGTGGTTCTCCGACGAATCGCTGCCCGCGGCGTACACCCACCCGGCCGCTGCCCGCCTTCGTCAATCCGGCGGCGTATGTGCCAAGGCAATCGACCGCGAGGCCACGGAAATCTATCTGCGCGAGGTGGACCTTCCTGCCGCGATTGCGGGCGTTCGAAGTGAGGCTGCCGGCTGCAGCGAGCCACGGCGCTCCTATCTCATCGGACTAGCTCTCAGCCTCGACACCATGTGGGATATGGCGATGGAAGTCCTCGGCAAAGGCGAGGCCGTACCCTATGCGCGAGCCGTCGAAGCCTCTACCGGCAAGCCGCCCGAACCCTCCCGCCCCGAGGCCAAGCGCGATCGTGTCCGCGAACTACTGGAACGTGCCGGCTATCCCTGCTCGCAAGCTGGAGGAGTTCTCGCCGCTGTCGATGCGTGGCGGCGCGATCGCATCACGCCTCTGGCATCCGTCAAGGCTCTCGGCGCCGCCGTGATTTCACACTTTGACGCGCTCAGCGCCAAGAATCTGCTTCCGTATCTCCCCAAGGAGCTAGCCGAGGTCCCACGCGCCAACATCGACTTCCTGCCGATCAAGGACGCTTGGTTTTCCGGTTCGATGAATTATCTCGGCAGGGCGCGCACCAGCTCCGGCGCTCCGCAGTACGAAGCCAGCTACGAGATCAATGCTTCACTGCAAATCTCCTATCCCGAGTTCGAGCAGCTCGTCAGTCACGAAGTTGTCCCCGGGCATGTCACCACCTTCGCGTACCTCCAGAATCTCTATGTCCGCGGTAAGGCCGGCTTCGAAGCAACGGTCCTCACCATGAACACGCGCGCGGCGACACTCTTTGAGGGGATTGCCAACAACGCTATCCTCATCGCTCATGGAGTGACCGAAGTGGAGCAGCTTCCTGATGAGGACCTCCAGATCGGCGTGCTCCTCGCGCTCTTGCAGGACGATGCGAAGAACCAGTCCTCGTACATGACCTGGGGTGAAGGACGTCCGCAGGCCGAAGTGGCCACGGCGCTGCGCCGCGACTTCCTCGTGAGCGAAGAGCGTGCGGACAAGCTCTCAGGCGCTTGGGGGCGTCATCCCTTGCTGGGCCGCATGTATCTGCCCGCGTATCGCTGCGGTACCGACAAGGTCGCACAGCTCCGCCGCAGTCACTCTGCGGAACGCGTGCTTCCGGCCATCTACGGCTGCATGGGCCTGGTCGATATAGAAACGGTGGATCTCGTCCTGAAAGCATAGCGCCGAGATTCGGAGTTTCCAGGAGTCAGACGAGAACTACAATGGCACCGGACCATCTTGCGCACTTTTGCATGCTGGCCTTTAACCTCGGGAGAAATCCATGAACGTGACGCGGCGCAATTTTCTTGTCGGCACTACCTATGCCGGTGCCGGCCTTGCCTTGACCAAAGCGATCCGTCCAATTTCCGCGCTTGCGGCGACAACGCCTGCCGGACTCGCCCCGTACACGACCGGCATGCGCATGGCAGCTACACCGGCAACAAAATATCGGGCTTATCGATCGAAGGTGGCCCAGACTCCCGACATCAAAACATGGGTACAGGTTGACCTTGGGAAGAGTGTCCCCATTGATGCGATCAAGCTATTTCCCGCGTCGGAGCGGATGTATCCCGGACGAGACCAGTACTACGCGGGCGAAGGCTTCCCCCTTCGGTTCGCGATCGAAGCCGCAGAGGACGAAGTGTTCTCCTCTCCGGTCACGATTGCGGATTTTCGCGACGCGGACTTTCCCGATCCCTGGGACAACATCACTGAATACTCAGCGCCCCATGTGCACGGGCGTTTTGTGCGACTGACGGCAACGCATCTCCGCGCAGTCAAGATCAATCCGCCGAACGAGGTTCCCATGGGTGGCGAGCCAGCCGACAGTCCCGACTACACACTGACCCTCGCCAAGATCGCCGTAATTTCCCGCGGCACAGACGTTGCTATCGGTTGTGCCGTCACGGCCGATGCAGAACACGGCAATGTGGAACTCACCTCACAGCTGACCCGCCCCTACCGTCAGGATGGTGAGGTGATCCGCCGCGATAATCCTCAGGCGGTCACTGCTCCGTCCACCTGGACGCCGCCGAAATTCAAGGCAACCGCTCCCAAGTCCGGCGTGACTCTTCACGGAGGCGTCTTTCAGACTGCGATGGAGAACAACATTCAATATCTGCTGAGCTCCTATTCAGCAGATGACCTCCTGCGTCAGTTCTATGAGCGCACGGGGAAGGTGAAGGGGTTCAAGCCCACCGGCTCCCAGGTTTTTTGGGAGGAGGACCTCGCCGGATCGAATGCCGGCCGCTTCCTCATGGGTGCTGGCAACACCTTGCGCTGGATCCACGATCCCGAGCTCCAGCGCCGTCTCGATGCCGTTGTCGACGGCATCGCTGCGTGCCGCCAGCCCAACGGCTACATCATGGCATATCCCGAAGACACGATCTTCTATTCCGAACGTGCTGCATACACACGCGCCTGGTTGACGCATGGACTTCTCGAAGCCGCGTACAGCGGCAATGCAAAGGCTCTGCCCCTCCTTCGCGGCTACTACGACTGGTTCAATCGCCAAGCCTTCCTGCCCGAGATGCTGCGCGGTGCCATCCAGGGCGGACAGGGCATGGTGGCCAACACGCGTGTCGGTCTGAGCCCCGTAGGTGTGCCCGAAGATGCTCAGGTCATCCAGCAGTACTACCAGGAAGATGCGTGGCTGAAGGGCCTCGCCCTGCGAGAGAAAGATCAGGTGTGGCAGTACCCCTATGACCGCCCCCACTGTTATCTGCTCACGAATCTCGAGGCCTATCTCGACCTTTTCCTCATCACCGGCGAGCCACTCTATTTCGATGCCGTTCTCGGAGCCTGGGAGCTGTATCGCGCGCATTGGCAACAGGCGGGCGGCAGCATCTCCATCATTGAATTCGAGAAGGACCCGCCCGACAGCAACTATTTGTCGCAAAAGCTCGGCGAACTATGCGGCAACAGTTTCTGGGTGTTTCTTAGCCAGCGATTCCAGCAACTGAATCCCGAAGACGAACGCTTCGCGACGGAAATCGAGAAATCCATCTACAACGTCGCCCTCGCGAATCAGGACCACGGAACCGGGCTTCGTTATCACACCATCCTCGAGGGCAAGAAAGAGAAGTCGACCCACGAGAACACGTGCTGCGAAGGGCAGGGAACTCGTCTCCTCGGCTCCCTGCCTGAGCACATCTATTCCATCGCGCCGGATGGCCTGTTCGTTCACCTCTTCGAGCCGTCCACAGTGCGCTGGACACAGAACGGCCACCCCATCGAACTCACCATGACGACGCAGTTCCCATTCGCGACAAACGTTAAAGCCACCGTGAAGACCGCGATGCCGGTCAATGCGAATATCCGCATACGTGTGCCGTCCTGGGCTGCGAAAGAGATGGCCGTATCCATCAATGGCCAGGCAGCTGGCTCTGGCCAGCCTGGAACGTATCTAGCAATTGAACGGCAGTGGGCGGACGGCGACAGGATCGAGTTCTCGCTGCCCGCAACCATCCGGGTCAAACGCTACGCCGGATCGGACCAGGTTGCAGGGCACACGCGTTGCTCAGTGGAGTACGGACCGATTCTTCTAGCGGCCGTCGGGTCATCGAACGCAACTTTGTCAATTGATGCCCATGATCCGGAGGCTCTCGCCGAAATGCTCCAGCCCATCGAAGGATCGCCCTTACGTTTCGCCGTGCGCGGGCACGCAGACCAGAAATTCGCACCGTACTGGCAGATTTCAGAGGAAGAGTTCACCTGCTATCCGCTGATAACGAATCTGGCCTGAGAGGACCAGGCACCAATCAGGAACGCAGAGTTCCGTTTATTGCAAGAAGCCGTTGACCGCCGACAGGAATGCATCCGGCTTTTCCAGGGCTGGGCAGTGCCCGCTTTCCGGCACAACCACAAGCCTCGCGTGCGGAATCTTCGCAGCATATTCGCGCCCATCCGCAAGAGGAACCAACTCATCGTCCGCGCCCCACACCACGAGCGCCGGAATCGTGATGCCGGCGAGCTTGGCGCCGACCGTCTCACGATCGAGAACCGGATTGGAGCGAAGCAGGCGCTGTGTCATGCCGTCGTTGGCCTTCAGCTTCATGGCCCACGTCTCCCGCACAAATTCCGGCGTCACACGCGACTTGTCATGGAACACGATAGCAACACCCGCAGCATCGGCAAGCGTTCCCTGCACAGACTCAGGTCCATTTGTGCGCATAGACTCAAGTCCTGCGGCATCGGATAGAATCAGCTTTTCTGGCTTCGGCAAAGCATAGGTTCCAGTATTCGACGGTGCCAGCGCCTGTATCGCATAATCGGCAACAACCCATCCGCCCATCGATTCACCGGCCAATGAAAAACGGTCAACCTTGAGTTCGCGGAGAAACTCGCCGAGGAAATCGACGAATGTCTGAATGCTGTAGTCGATCGCCGGCTTGTCCGAGTGTCCCCACCCAATCTGATCCAGAGCCAGGACGTGATAGTGCTTGCTCAGAGGCAAGAGGACATTGCCCCAATCGAATCGTGCCTGGCTGCCGTAGCCGTGGACAAGCACCAGCGTTGGCCCGGTCCCGAGATCGTAGTAGGCGATCCGCTGCCCAAACACCAAGGCCGTTTTCTGCGCAGGCAGCTGACTCTCCGGCATCAACAAGGCCTGAGACGCCTCGGCCTGAATCTGCGGCGCTGCAAGTATTGCCAGTGTCAGGAGGCTTCCCCACATTCCTGAGATCCACTTCGAAGCAGACAAGCGCATTGGCGAACTCACTTTCTTGCAGAATGAGAATTGAGGTTGCTGGAAGAAGACGAAATGGAGTCATCCAGGCTGAGAGGGGGCCGTGGTCTCCGTCATTGCATCGGCTCGTGCATCATCGGCGCGATCTTGGTCTTGCCAATTTCGAACTGCTTCCAATGAACAGGCTCCAGCCGGTCTCGCCCTTCGACTACATGGTAGTTCCGGTCTGCCTGGACATTGCGAAAGATTTGCCGCTTACCCGAGACCGGCCAAAAAATCTCGATCTCGCGGACTTTCGTTGCTTTGCCAATCCCAATGTGCTGGCGTGCTGGGTTGCCGCCAAAGCTCGACAGAGAGCCGACGGCGCGATAGACAGAACGCTCGTGGCCGTTCTCACGGAACGAGACGCGAATGCGCGCTCCAAACGCCATCTTGTTCGTCTGGACGCCTTCCAACTCCAGAGTGACCCAGTGATTTCCATGCCCGGGATTGCGGTAGAGCACGGGCATAAAGCGATCGCCCTGGAATGCCCCGCCCAGCTCCTCAAACACATCCTCGTTGCCGTTGTTCTCGATATCCGCAAAGGCAATTCCGTGGCCCTTCTGCAGATTGCCGAACCCGCCTGCCGTCGTCACATCCTGAAAACTCTCGCCTTGGTTGTTGCGGAACATACGCTTGGGCAGGAGCGATTCATAAAAGCTGTCTCCCAGTCCCAGATACACATCCGGCCAGCCGTCGTTGTCCAGGTCGCCAAAGTTGGCCGCCATGACCGTGATCACGCGATCCAAACCGCCCGCCTGCGGCACTGCTCTGAAGGTGCCGTCGTGGTTGTTGTGGAACAGAAACGTGTGCGCCCCATGGTTCGGCTTGCCGAACTGGAAGGCGCCATAGTCCTCGTTGCCGCCCGTGGCAAATCCTCCAGCGAAGATATCGAGCCAGCCGTCGTTATCGTAATCGAAGAACCATGTCGGAAAAGTGAACCGCGCCCCGGCTAACCCGGCCTGCTCGGTCACGTCGGTGAACTTCCAATGCGTGGGGTCGGGATGCGCCGGGTTGGCAGGGCCGTCATTGCGGAACAAGAACGACCGGCCGCTCATGGTCGAAACATACAGATCCTGCCGGCCATCGTTGTTGTAGTCGCCCCAGGTAACGCCCTTGACGAACCCCAGGTTCGAGCCCAGTTTGCCGCTGCCTGCACCAGGCGCCTTGACCTGCGTGAACGTGCCATCGTGATTGTTGTGGAAGAGCTGGCAGGCGTAGGTCGCTCCACCCACAGTCTCATGCCCCACAAACAGGTCCTGCCAGCCGTCGTTGTCGTAGTCGGCAAAGGCAGCGGTCTGCGTAGGCCCATACGTCAACAGGCCCGCCTCCTCGGTGACGTCCTCGAAGGTTCCATCGCCGTTGTTGCGCATCAGGCTCAGAGGGTAGGCTCCGAACTGCCGCCACCAGGCGCCGCGCAAAATCAGAAAGTCCGGCTTGCCGTCGTTGTTGTAGTCGCCTTCAACGATGTTGAGCCCGCCGATCTCGTCCTCCAGACCCGCCTCTTTTGTCCGGTCCACAAACGTTCCATCGCCGTTGTTGTGGAAGAAATGAAGATGATCGAGCGGCCCCTGCGAACTGACCAGAATGTCGAGCAGGCCATCGCCGTCGAAATCCTCCACAATCGCTCCACCGGCGTGCTCGATCACCTGCAACCCGGCCAGCCCGGCCATGTCCGGAAAGTATCCGATATCGTACTCGGACTTGTACCAATCCGGGTTGGCCAGCCACTGCTTGGGCACATCCTGCGGCCATCGGCCCACTTGCTGATAGGCGATGTTCATCAGCCACATCGAGGTGTAGCTCGTCGGATTCAGTTCGAGCGTCTTCGTGTACTCGCGGATTGCCCCCTCGGCGCCGCGGGTCTTCTTGTGCAGGGCTCCGCCATGGAGAGGAAAGATGCAGGAATCCTGATTGTGCATACCAAGACAGTTCTCCTGCTCACCAAGCCGCAGATAGGCCAACGCCAGCTCCTGGTGCACCTGCGCCTGAATTGGAATCGGCACATTGTCCAGATTGGCGTTGACCTCTTTCACCAGATCCTCAAGAGTATCGATGGCCCGCGAGGCGAATCCGGCACGCATCTCCTCGTTGCCCAGTTCCATCCGCACCATCATGTCATCGGCCAGCCTGAGCTTGTGCGTCAGAAGCATCTCGTAGTATGGAATGCGCTCGAACGGCTTGGCCGGATCGGCACGCCAGTCGTTCCCAGCGAAAATCGCGTGCAGTCGTTCACCCATCCGGCGCGCGCCCTCGCCGTGGGCCAGTGGCGCTCCGCGGATAATCGGCACGTCGGCCACTGCGTCCTGGCTGGGCAGATCGACGCGTGTCTGGTCCATCTGGCTCGCCATGCCCACCTGGTTGCCTGTTGGCACTGGCGGTGGTCCTTGGCTAGCCGCTTGCGCCACATTATGGCCGGCGGTGTGCGCAGCCGAGAGCAGAAGTGTGGTGTCACCGAAGTTCGGCGATGACTGCGCTGCTGCCGGATAGACTCCACAAACCATGAGGAGCAACAGAAAGCCATGAATCGGAGTTCTACGCGCCGAGCGCAGAAAATCCGCAAAATGCAGGAAAATCGTCGTCATGCTTTGTCGGTGAAAGTGCCATCGCCGTCGTTGCGGCAGGAATGCATCTGAGTCACTGGACTGCTCACATCCAAATGGCGCAGCTATCTCCCTCCCAAAGTTATAGTCGCTTTGCGTTCCGTCTGCTTGGCCTATTCTCCTTGAATCCTCCCACAGCAAACGGTCGAGGCGTACAAGTACCTCGAGTCGAACCAGCAGATCGGCGGGGTCGTGATCACGGTTCCCTAAGCTTCGTGGTTTGTCGGCTGTCAAAAGGGGCTTGAATGCCCCTATTGACTTCCGTGATCTACCTTAGTGGGCCCCGACGGCCATGGCTCGCCACTTTCGAACGAGCGACGGATCGGCAAGCGCTTTGATGTAGACACCGCCGACCACACTTCTGGCCTGGAAGCCGACCTGCTTTCCAGTCTTGGTGTCGTACCAGTCGGTGAGTGGTACACGGCTCGGTGTTTCGACCATCCAACGGTAGATCGGATCGATGATCCTCTCAAACTGGTCTGGAGTTGACGCTAGGGTCGCGGTCCAGATAGACCAATCGAGCTTGGTATAGTCCGCACGAATATCCAGAGGCAGACCATAGCGGTTCAATTTCCCAAGGTAATGGGCAATCTCTGCTTCACGGACCTCGGGAGGAAACAAGCCATATCCGAGAATCTTGTCCCAGATAAGGTTGTATTTCTGGCTCCAGGTTCCAGGACTATTGAAGGCCAGCTTGTAGTGGTCGCCTTCGCGCGCCATTTCAACCCATTTCTTCGCCATGTCTTTCGCGGCTGCATCGTAGTCGCTTGCACTCGGGTCGTGATGGAGCAGGCGCGCTAGATCTGCATAAGCCGCGAGCGCCTCGATGGCTTTGATCGAGAGATTTGCATTGTGCGCGACATGTCCGGCGAAATCGTCCGTCGTAAGCTGATTCTCCGGATCGAGCCCCTTGGCTTTGAGATATTCGGCCCACCGCGTCAGTTGGGGCCAGTATCTTTCTGCGAGATGGGCATTGCCTTCGGCTCGGGCCAGCGCATCGATGAGGATCAGCATGTTGCCGCTCTCTTCCACCGGCATCTGATCCTCTTCGCTCGTTTCGCCCCCACCATAAACCTGCCCGTTCGCCAGCGGGTACTGCCCAAGATCGTGCGGCGCGAATGGGAACTTCCAGCGCGGCAACACTGAGTACTGGAGAACCGGAAGAAGCTGCGCTTCGAGTAGCTGCGGCTGAAAGAAAAGAAAGAACGGCGCCGAAGGATACAGAACATCGACCGTGGCGATGCACCCGTTGGAGAAATTCTCCTTCGCGAACAGCATCGGATCGCCGTTCACGTCGGCAACCAGTTCGTGCGCTGCAAGCGTCTGTCGATACGCGGCAATCGCGATTGCCGCATACTTCTCGCCGCCAGCCTTCGTCAGATCGCTGGTCAAATCGGCATCGAACTTGGCGCCCCTCGCTTCCAGAGCAGCGTATTGGCTTTCGGCCTCATCCAGCATCTGCTCCACCGGAAGATTGTTCCTTTGCCAGTAGGGTCGCAGGTTCCGCTGGAAATACTGAATGGCAAATCCCTCGGTGTACGACACAAGAATGTGCTGCGTGACCGGATGAGACGAGACCCCTTCATAATCGAGCACCGCGTCCAGGTGGGGCGCCGAGTGATTCGCTGGGGAAGGCATGCCGATCTCGTCACGGCCCGGCAGCCGGCCTTTCTGAACAAAGAGTTCTTCGGCACCCTCGGCCGCGCTGGTGACGGCGTGCTCGTCTTTCGGCACGGCCAGATGGAAATAGCCCCAGTCGATGCGCACATCGTCGCCGGAACGGTTCAGCACATTCTGATCGCGCGAACCAACTGACATGAGATCGAGCAACTCCGTCTGATGGCGCGACGGGACCACCAACTGGCTCGGATCATTGACCGCGATCACCGGATCCACATCGATCAACAGGGAGACATGATGCGAACTCGCATCCGCCGACTGAACGCTGAAGGAGACATACGTGACTGGACGCGACAGCAGGTCGAGATCGCCGGTAAATGCCGGCGTGAAGAACTCGAGGTCGAGGCGTATGCCCGCGCCCTCAAATTGGTAGATCGTGTGCGTGGGAGTTACACGGCAGGATTTCTGTTGCAGCGCAGGCAGTTCTTCAGGATCATTCCCC
>Ga0335069_10002438_pt1 | contig 28630 bp, 50 predicted proteins | sample Lox_Sample_11_FD_206714 | JGI IMG/M metagenome (GOLD analysis project Ga0335069, IMG submission 206714) | Soil microbial communities from Loxahatchee National Wildlife Refuge, Florida, United States - Lox_Sample_1.1 | ecosystem: Environmental > Terrestrial > Soil > Wetlands | place: USA...
CCTTAAAGCTAGTGGTATTACAGGATTGATCTTCTATCTTGCAGAGCACGGTGGAACAGCTATTACCCATATGTCAGAGAACCATCCTTTCTTGGCGGCAGGGGCTGCAGGTACGGCTGCTGCTGGAGCTACTCTCAATCCAATCTTATCTAGGGTATTGACTAATCCTAAGATAGTGGGCTGGTTAGCTAAATCTTCAACCCTACCCCCCGGAGCTATACCCTCTGCTATTAACCAATTGAATCGGATGAATGATCCTGATGGGAATGATTTGCTTAAAGTAATGAGAGAGCAGAATGGCCGGTAATCCTACTGGGATTCTGTTTAATGATCCCCAAGCTAAGCCTCTATCTACTACGGGTTCCCCGCAGGCAGGGGCTTACTGGATATTCTATTTAACGGGGACTACTACTCCAGCTAACGTCTATCAAGATGGTGGTTTAACTACTCCCCTGAGTCAGGTTCCGGGAACTGCTCAGCCTAGCTGTACCGCCGATAGTGCCGGTAGATTCAATCCTATCTATCTTGATCCAAGTGTTACTTATCGAGTCCAGCTATTCAATCAAACGGGCTCAAAGCTGGAAGATACGGACCCGTATGTAGTCCCAACTGGTATAACGACGGCTACTGAGATTGGAGAGCTTTTATATCCCCAGTCTGTTGCTGAGATTAACGCCGGGGTTAGTCCTGTAAACTATGAATATCCACCTAATCACATTTTTCGCTACATAACTGATTTGGCGAATGTTCTGGCAGGAACTAGTGGGGTAGATAACTCGGTGGGAGCCCAGAACTGGCTCAATACTCTTACTGTGGGGTGCACCGCTACCCTTATTGGAACAGTTAATGCTCAAGGTCTAATCCTTAAGACCAGTGATGTGCGTTTTACTGGCGGTGGATGGCTTAAACCTGTTTCTAATGCTGTAACGGCCACGGTACTTCAGATTGGCCAAGACTCAACTAGTACTTACGTTAGGCGTATAGCCGGTTCCCTTAATATTGGGGACAAGACTGCCTTCTATACTAACTGGAGCAATATCACTGGGCTGGCACTCCAATATGGGGCTGAGCATAACTTAACTCTTAATCTTTACGGATTAGGGGTTGGTATGACCTTTAATCCCACACTAGGGGCTTCTGCCTATTGTCAATTTGTTCTACAGGATGTAATCAATAATGGGGTAGGGATTCTATTCAACGCAACCGGTACGGGCGGTTATTGTAATGAACATGATTTCTTCGGCGGTCGATTCTCCATGAATTCAAGTTCATGGGCTGCTGGCCAGTGCTATATCTACGGGCACAAGGTTGGAACGAACCTACCCAACAATATTCGTTTCTGGGGTCCTTCTTTTGAAGGCGCCAATAGAGTCTTAGATTGGGGTGGAGAAAGTCTCCGTATTGAAAATGCTAGATGGGAAACCGGACTAAGTAGTGGAACTGCGGGCACTGATTTTGATACAGTTTTCTGGAATTTTACTTCCGATGCAACTAGGAATCGAATCAATCTCTCGTACAATTCTCAATGGTTATCCGGAGTCTATACTAATAGTCTCGGCTCTGGAACCCAAATCAATAACAGTACCTTCACGATGGTGGGGGATATGACCCCTTTCATTACAGCCGGGTGCTGGTTAGCTGTAACGATTTCCGGAGTTGTTCAAATTGTTCCAGTATTCGGGGCAACGTACAGTTCACCGAATACTACCGTCTACTGTGCTTCAGATTTAATAACGGCTTCACCTACCGCTGTTGTGGGTGCTCGTATTAATGATGCTGGGACGTTAAATTCTATTAAGTTGACCGTTAATGACGTTCCCACTATAGCTTCCTGTGGCTCTGAGGCTATCAATGATATGTTGATGTTTTTGAATCATTGCGCTCTATATATTACATCATTGAATGTCAACTATCCCGCCATGACTCTTTCGAGTCCTGCATCCGCGGCTAATGATGCCTTGCGCATTGTGAATGCAGGATCGGGGGGCAGGACTGCTGGAATTACCGGAGCAGGTGATGGAACCTTTAATAAGTTAGGTTTATACGGTAATTCTCCAGCAGGCCAAGTTACTGGGTGGGGTACACCTACTGGCATAACACAGGTATCAAACGTCCCCGGAGCTAGTGCTACTCTCGCACAATGTTCAGGAGTACTTGCCAAAATTATCGCTGATCTTAAAACTCTAGGATATTACGCAGCCTAATGACTTCCCCTCCGACTGGTATACTCTTTTACGATCCTAGAGATAAACCTACTTCTACTACTGGAACCTTCCAGCAGGGGTGTTACAGGTATTTCTACTATACGGGAACCCTTACTCTAGCCCCCATCTATTCAGATGGTAATTTATCTGTTCCCCTCGGGCAACCGGTTACTGCAGGATCAGATGGGCGGTTTACACAGGTCTACCTTGATCCCTCGATTACCTATCGAGTTAAGCTCTTTAATTCAGGGAATAGTCAGCTAGATGATACTGATCCATTTGTAGTACCTTCTGGCTTACCTACTGCTAATCAGATCGGAGAAGTTCTTTATCCTCAAACCGCCGCCGAGCTCGCTGCGGGTGTGACGCCGACGAACTATGCGTACCCGCCTTACAACGTACTGCGCTACGGGGCTGATCCGTCCGGGGTAGCTTCAAGCGTTACAGCATTCGACGATGCTTACAGCGCCGCTATGGCGGAGCTCCCGCAGCACGCCGCGGTCTACATCCCGGCGGGGAAATATCTGATCCCCTCGCCAGGACTTTCATGGACTAATCAGAACGACATCGCGCTAGTTGGCGATGGGCCGAACATGACGGTCCTCACTGGGTCCGGCAGTAACTACACGATCCTTTCGATTAGCGCGGACACGGGTGCAGGCACCACCGGCACGAATCTGCGCCTGCAGAATTTCGGTATTTCCGCTGGAAGCGGCTTCACCGGCGTGAGCGGGATCTATCTTGCCGATTACTTTACTTTCTATCTTGGCAACTTGCAGCTCTACACGAGTGGCAACTCGCTCAAGATGGCCGGCATGGCCTTGGGCGTGGTGGATAACGTCAACGCGCAGACTGCAGGGACCAACGCCGCCGGTAATAGCGCGCTTCTCTTGACGACCGACACTGATTCAGTTGCTTGCGGTCCGATCATCTTTAATGGTGGTAACTTCAACGGTCAGAGCAGTGTGACTGCGGGCGGCGCGGTCTGGACCAAGGGCACGTTCGGCATCGTCTTCAACTCGACGTTGTTTACGGCTTTCGGCGGGTCGCTTACAAGCGTATTTGCCGCAACCAACAATGACGACATCACAATCAACGGCGGTTACAGTGAGTCAGGCCGCAACACCAGCAGCAGCTCTACGGCGGTCCTGTTCGATCTCGGTGTCACAGCGGCGTGCCAAAACTTCAAACTCAATGGCGGGACGTATTTCGCCGGCGCTAGCGGAAAAACGCTGAACTATGGCATCCTCGCGCATAACACGCAGGCGCTTTCGGTCGAGGGGGCAACATTCTCGGGCTTTAACACGGCGGCCATCAAGTACACCGTGAGCACGGCTTCGATGATCAATCTGAAGAACGTGTACAGCTCGGGCTCGGGCGGCCCGCCAGTTCTCGACTCAAGCACCAACGGGCCGAACGCCGGCTACCTGAAGTCGTGGAACGATCCATGGCCCCGGCTCGACGCATCTTTGGTTGGCACCGGAGTCACTGCTGTTACAGGAGATGGCACGGCTTACACCGTCCTCTTCGACACGGCGAACTTCGATACAACCAGCATGTACGCCTCGGGCACCGGGATCGCGACCGTGCCGACGCAAGGTGCAGGCATGTACGATGTGTCGGTCGCGGTGATGATCAACTCGCTCACCACCTCGTATACAAACTACCAGCTCGACATCGTGCAGAAGACCGCCGGTGGTAGCGTCGTGACGACTCACTCTGTGAGCACAAACCCAGGCGTGGTCAAGAACGCCGCGAACCAAGCATCCCTGCACCAAAACTGCCTCCTGAAGTGCGCCGGCGGGGATCAGATCTACGTGGTCGTCACAGTATCGGGTAGTTCGAAGTCTGTGGGCATTGTGGGGGCCGCTACCGAGTATACGCGGCTTAATGTGCGCTACATTGGATGAGCGTTTCCCTTCGAAACAACTTCTTTGGCAATGCCGAAACCGAGTACGACTACTCTGTTAATTCCCCAGCAAGTTGGTTCAGAAGCTCTGCCTGAACTCTCTGGAATAGGAGGTCTTTCGTATCCCCAGTCTTACTTGGGTCCTTACGAATAGTCTCCAAATCAAACATTAGTTCTACGCCCATCGCCCGGTACTCCCGGGCGATTTGCTTTCTGTCAGACCTTCTCTGCCGGTATCCTTTGGATACCTTGGCTATAGTGCTCACGGGGACTTCTGTCCTGTTAGGATCGCAGCAGCCTGAGATACCCTCTGCAGATCAGCTTGGATAGCCAACTCACAGTGGTTAGTCTGAAGATGATTTAGACACCACCCTAAGACCTTAGCCCACCGTGGCGGACTCGCCTTCCTAAGGGCGAGACCGGTCATGCTACTGATGGTAATGTCGTAGTCTCTCCAAATCCAAGAGCAGGCTAGAATGTCTATGGCCCTAGCCAAGACCATTCCATAGCTATTATTCATCGTCATCCTCATGGAGAATGTTAAAGAGAACTACGCTCATTAAGATCGAGAAAACGCTAATACCTACAATTAGACCAGCTATGTTAGCATCGTCCATTACAGCGGTTCCTCCTCTCCCTCGTAATTAATGAAGGTCTTGAATCCCTGACGACGCATTTCCTCCTTAATCTTTTCGTCTAGTTCTTTGTCTGTAAGGTTAAAACGTCCAAGTAGTTCTTGTTCTTTTTCAGTCAGTTCTTTCTTCAATTCTTTTTCTTACTCTTTAATGTAACACGCTCAGGAGGTCCCTGATACCAACTACCACATTCCTGACATTGGTATCTAATAGACCTGCGAGATTTAGCGACTCGATATCCACGAGAATGTACTCTATGGGAACCACAAACAGGACACTGCTGGTTTGCAGCCTTTACGTTGGTGGGTTTCTCCACAAGGTTGACATTCGGATGATTATGGATCACCGGCCGAATTATATCATAAATATCAGCTAAGACTTTAATGTCTTTGATATTATGCTCAACTACATAGTCAATACCTTCTCTATGCCCAGCCCTTGCAAGCTGCCACTGTTTGCCTAATACCGGAGTCTTACGATCAGCACCAAATAACTCCGCCACATTCGCCAGACGATTGCTAAAGAGCTTTAGGTGGTTTCTAGCAGCTTTCCACCCATCAACACTAGGAATAGTGGGAAGAGTATTTAGACCGTTAACAAGCAGGCGGGTATTTGTAAAAGGAATATCGAAGCGATCTCCATACCAAGTAAACCAAATATCAGCCTCTGCTAAGGCATTAGACAAATCAATCAAAATAGCCTTATCGTTTGTTCGATCTTGGTTATATCCTTTATAGTCGTCGATTCGGAGAACCGAAATCTTTCTCTTTGGATCGTTTAGATCGCACCAAGCTGCACTGATAACCCATCCCCAACTGGCGGATAGATCAGTCGTTTCTATGTCCCATGCTAATATCTTAGCTTTAGCCACGATCCAGAATGTCCTCCATATAATCCTTTTCAATCCCTAGAATTTCTCCACTTTGGAGAGTTATATCGAGGGCCTCTTCTGTACCGCACTCCCCGGTATCATTAGCAATCAATGTTAGCCAAGTAAGTACGGCCTCCTTGAGAGTGTAAAGTTCAGCTTTCGTCAGTTCTTTAGTCATATTTCTTTATCAAATGGTAATCTCCGGTCTTGAGAATAAGTTGCCAATAGACCATTCCAGACTTACTCGCAATTCCGTACAATCGGGCATCATTTCCACCCCCTTGTATAACCCCGATCTCTTTTATCTCGAAATCTTGGTTGGGAAACTTATCGTTACCTTGGAGAAATTGCTCTCCAAAATCCCATACTGGAATATCATTGGAATCTGCAACTCCCCGGACCCAATAAGTCTTAGGTTTATTAGCAGCTAGAATATCCCCGATTTTCACTTTTTCTCTCTTTCTATTAATTTGAGCTCTAATCTAGCTAAAGCATTCCAAGCTACCATTTCATCATGGTAGATCTTAGCTTCTCCTGTTTCCGGATCAATTCCATCTGGGTCTGTAAATTCAGCAAGCAGATGCCTTGCAAGCGCGTCACTGTAACGCTTAATCCCTCCAACGACCCTTTTCCAATTAATGTCATCGTATTCGAGATTATATTTCTTAGCTCCGTAAAGCGATACCCGGGCGACAGCTTTAAGCGCCCTCGGGAAATATTGAAAGAGTCCTTGGAATACTGGTTCCTTGCCTGCATCACTCTTTTTTCCGGGAAGTGAGCCAACGTCTTGGGATAGCTCCGATTGAGAAATCAAATCCTTTCTCCTGACACCAATTTGAATACCTCTTTTCTGATCCTTTGGTCAAACGGTTATCTTCTGCTAAATATAGAACCAAGTATTTCCCCCGGTCCCCGAGAGATTTACGTACGAGGATGAGCTTGCTGCGGTCCTTGCTTGTAAGACGGCCCTTGACCTCAAGTAATATCCCGTTGTCGAGTACGAAGTCGGGAGTGTAGCTCGATACCTGGACGGTAGATTTACTACCACACGCAGGACATAATCCCTTTCGGACCGGCTTTTCGTAAGTAATTCTGATACTTTCATACTCGAACTTTATCCCCTTAGCTTCCAGAGAGGCTGCTACTTTTTCTTCTAGGCCCGACCGGTATCCAGACTTCCTATGCTTTCCCCACGTCCACCCTCGGGGCATTATTGGGCCTTACGTAGCATTTATTTCTTCCCTTGTTTCAACCCACAATCTAGCTCCACAGGAGAGCGGCTTATTGGGAGAATAGATGACCTTGGAAGGACCCAGAATTTCAACTGATTTGAATTTCTTGGGCCCAAGTGAAGTCTGAATAGTAATAGGAGGATCGTTGCGGCCATGTTTTAGATTAGAGGCCATAATCCTCTTATCCACATGGACTCGTTTGATAGTTCCTTTCTTATAATTCATTAGGCAACCAATCCTAATTTCTGAAGGGTAGACTTATCCACCCACTGTCCAACACACACTCCGGCAACGACCTGCTGCGGGAGTTCCTCTAAGAAAGCTTCTTCCTCATTTGCACGGTACTCGAAGAAGGGATAATTGTGCAGGAGACCTACGAAGGCTTCCAGACGAGCACCAGTAGATCGCTCCCATCCCGGAAGGAAGATAATCCCATTGAGATCATCAATAAGGATTCTAACGTCTCGGGCTAGGATTTCTCCAGCCGTCTCTCCCCCAATCTTTCCGCTCTCTCCGATAAGGCCAGTCTCAGATCGGAGAGCTTCTTCTCTGATCTCTTTTGAGTCCAGCTCATGTGGGGATACGATATCGTATCCAAGCTCCCTAAGATGCTTAGCGGCAGCTTCAAAGGCTGGAAAATTGTATTTCTCATACCCCCTCATCGGTCCTGCAAGATACCATTTAACATTAGTCATTTGTTCTTATACTTCCTATCACATCCTGATTTATAGTTGTATCACTACGCTTTAACATTACCTCTTGATACCCTATATGTTCTCCCTGCTTATTCTCAACTTCAATTAAACGAGTATAATATGGAGTATCGTAGCAATCCCCAGACTTGATTATTTGCGCAGCTTCATACGCTGTATTAACTCGTCGCTTATGTTCTAATGCTACATCAAGAAGAATCCCGTACATCAAGGGCTGCATCCAATAACGGATTTCCTCTTTAAAGCCCTGTTTTTCCATCAAACTACGAGGAAGATGATTTAAGAGTCTAGTCAGAAAGAAATTAAGTTCTCCTGCAAAAGCCCCATCATAATTATAGGTCGCTGCGATTTTCGCTATGGTGTCAGCTACTACTTTAGCAAGAGGCTCTAAATTATTTCTATCGTTTGCTGGGGGGTTTGTTTTTTCGCTTGGTACGTATGGCATTTTTTTTCTTTTTTGGTTTTCCTACAAGCACCTTAGGTGCGGTAAATTCTGGATTATTGGACAAATCAATTAGTGTGTAATGGAGGCATAAGGGACATTGTATTCTTTTCCCTTTCATAACTACTCCGTAGCTTCTATAATGCTTCGCATTAAACTAAGTCCTTGATTGCTTGGCGCAATGTGGGTTGTTTACTACCATAGACATAGAGCTTATTAGTCAATTTCTTAGCTATCCCTAGGGCTATAGCAGCCCTCATATTCCTATCCGCAAAGGCACTGAGCATCTTATACTCTGCACTATGCCCTATTACTTCCTCTCTATAACGCCACTCAGGGTCCACTAAGTACCTCTCCCACCACTCCTCAGCCCCCCCAGCCATCGCCCGCTGGCGGGCTCCGTGAGCTTCCTCATGGGCAATTATGGAGGGGGATAGATTATGGCCTCCGGGATTATAGATAGTGTCCCCAAATGCGAATATCACATTAGGAGTTACCGGGAATACCTCCTTGATCCTTTCGATTATCGGAGGTTCCGCTACCACTATCTTCATAGGTGAAGAGTATTCTCATAGTCTTCTAGGACCATATTTACATAGGCGCAGGCTTCCTCAGCTTCCTTATAGTCTTTAGGGCTAGAATCATATACTATATTGTCCTTTCTCCAGCCCCGAATAACCAAGGTGGCTATGGTCCCACCCTCTCCGTGTCCAGACCAATGTCTCCTCTCTACGACGCACTTAAGGTTCTTCATATGTGCTCTCTAATAGGAAGGGTACCGGCAATATATCTGTCCCTGAGCGTAAGATATATACCAAACGGGCCTGTTCGATGAAGTAATCTCTACTGAGATCGTGAGATCGATACTCAAGCCATGCTCGTCTGCAAAGTTCTTTACTAGATCGGGAACCCTTAAGAACCTCTTTTGCTTTCTTTGGGCCAATTCCTCTAATTCCCGGAATGTTATCTCCAGAATCTCCCTGCAAAAGTTTGGTATATAAGTGAAAGTCTCCAGCTTTTCTACTGACCCATCTTGCTTGGTGTTTAACGAAATTGTAATGAAATCCTGATACTTGAAGAAAATCCGAGTCGATACTGCAAGCGCACCGTCCGACAGGATCGACTGTGAGAGCTTGTCCAATGGCGTCGTCTGCTTCAATCCCCCTTGCAATTTGTGCTCCATATTGTTCAATTATATAGTCCTTGCCTTCCTTAAAGTAGAGAGGCTTAGGCTTGTTTTTACGGTGTCCCTTGTACGGCTGAGTAACACTAATAATCTCTCTAAAACTATGGGGCGCGCTGAACCAAGCTTCGTAAGACTCACCATGTCCAACAAGGCTGCCGAATGACTCATCAATAAACTCTCGTACACGGTCAAATCCGTAGTTAACTTGTTTTTCTCCATTTTTAGGTAACGGATGAGCCGCCCAACAACACCGATGGAGAATTATGTCTGCGTCGATTAAAAGATGCTTCGATTTGATATCGTCGTAAGTAAGCAATAGCTTTCTCTAAATTTCCGATGTTGTCTTTGAACCAGCCCAATCCCAAATTGCATCTTCGACATAATAGTCCCCGAATTTGCCCCGTTTTATGGTCATGGTCTACATGATAGTCTTTATCTAAATCATTTCCACAGATTTGGCATTCCCCATCTTGCTGTATGATTTTAAACAATAGAGCCTGCTTAGTGAGGCCATATTTTATCCAGCGTCTGTAGTGTTTACCATATTCGCTTAGATAACGACGAGAACAGGCCTTACATTTATACCTAAATCCATCTTTAGACCTAGGGTCCCGCCCAAACTCCTCTATTGGGCGGGACTCCCCACATTTGGAACAGTGTTTTATTATGACGCCTTGATTTTAGGTAAAGGAAGTTCCCCGGGCAGAAGTTCCATCTGTCCAGACTGCGAAGCTTCCTTCTCAGCTTGGGGAACGTTGACGAAGTGATTCAACCAATCCTTGACAAAGGACAGGTTTTCATTGGCGAATTCAACTACTTTGTATTTTCGATGTTGAATTGCGTACTGAGGCAAATCCTCCGGTTTGATTGATGCAACTAGAACCGCGTAATCCTCAGTTCCAAGCTCTTCGATTTCAAAATAGATAATAGGTTCGTTGATTTTGTTTTTCTCACCCATTTAGATTAAGTCCAGCTTTCGTCTTCGATTACAGCCTCACTTGCAGGCTCAGCCTCAGGAGTCTGTTCAGGGTCAGGTTTACCCATCAATTTGTCAGTATACTTATTCAAAAGCTCCCAAACAAACGATTCTCGCTTGGCCACAGTCTTGGGCATTGGAACAGCTTCATACTTAAGCATCAGGTCGATAATACTGATCGCAGTATTTCGACTAGCGCCAAGTTCTCTCGCTGCGTCGTTCTCAATGTCTCGCTGGAGCCTCTGAGCCCAGTATCCGTCGGCATTCGATGCTCCGCCCTTAGGTGGTACGGTAGACTTGCTCGCCGTACTAACCGAGGCTTGGGATGGAGTTCCGTCGGTAATGTGCTTGATTGTCTTACCATTGACTTCCAGATACCCCTTCTCGTTTGGACTAGCCTCAAAGGCAATAGTCAGACCAACATCGGGTGGGCGACGAGTACCAGTGTTAAAGATACCATCTTGACCAGACAGCGTGAAGGAATAAAAAGTCTTATCCTTCCACGGCTTAGTCAGATGCTTTTGGATTACTCCCCTATACTCACTCATCATTCTTAGTTTAATTTACCTTTTTGTTATTTAAACTTGGCGCACCTAGGGGTGCTGTTATTGTTCTCTCTTAGCTTGGGGAGGGTTGCAGTCCCCTCCCAATTATTTACATGTCAGCATCCGCTGACTAGGGTAGCCGAAGGCTACATTACGTCGTGATGGGCAATCGCAATACTTAGACTGCTATCACGCGGAGTTGGGCCATGTTTGGCCTCATAAGCTTCATGCAGCTTATTCCGGAACTTCTCCGACACGTTCCAGATATAGACCTTTACATCAGCCCCGTAGTTCTTATGCCACGGGCTCTCAGTTACAGTCTCGCCTTGGGCCTTAACCCAGTCCATGAAGGAGTGTGGGCTAAACTTCTGCCTCATCTGGGCATCGGTACCCGATACCAAGACCACAGGCTTAATCATCCAAGGACACTTCAGCTTGTACTTATCCTGCTTCTCCTTGGGAAGCACAAGCTTCTCGACTAACCACTCGTAAGAGTAGTTCTCTTCCTTGATCTTGTAGGCTCCCCCATCGTAGACAGTCTCACCATACATATGGTGAATCTCCATTCCGCAGCACCCGGGGGTCTTACTACGGTTAATCATGAACTCTTCTACTTGCATACCCATTTTTATTTTCCTTTAGACAGTTTTAGTTATCGAAAGTTCCCCAAATCACCATCTTTTCTTCTAAGTCATTGATTCTAGGCCACATTTAGTTGTTGGTATAACCTCCTTAATCCAGCCTCCTGTTCATCCCGAAGATCGCAGTTGGGGCAAAACCCATCCATGAATACGTGCTCTCCACACTCATCGCAGCATTCCCCATGAGCCCACTCAGACAAGATTACAGGTCCTGTCTGATGTTCAACTGGAAACGCTACAGTCAGCGTTTCATGCGGCTTTGCGGGTGATAGGGTCCCAGTCATACTTTTCCTCCGTCCCTTCCCCCCAGTGGTCGCCTATTTTGGTTTCACACCCAAGAAGGCTAATATAATGCAGGTTATAGACACGACTAAGGTAATCACAACAATCCACAGTAAAACACCGTTTAGCAAGTTCTCCAAAAGTTCTCTGCTCATCGGGGGGTATCTCCGCAACTACCGAGTCGTGGACTGTTCCGACGAGGAACATTTGTAGACGCTCAGCTTTGATCCTGTGCCACATGAATATAAGACTGATTGGAACCATATCCGCTGTAGCCAAGGATTGGATTGGATAATTGAAGACAGCAGTTCGTACGCTAATGTATCCTCGGCCGTCGGCTGTCGGCTTAAGATGTGCGTCCGGCCAGTAAAAGATGATGCCCGTTGCGGTCTTAATCTTTTTAGTCTGGAGTACGTCCATTGCCCAGCGGCTTTGGGTTTCGTAGATTTTTGCATAACGCTCCTGAAAGAACTTTATATACCGCCGTTCTCCAACGTCCCCAGTTGTAGCTCCGTACAGTGGGCGAAAGGTCCTAGGTTTGCAGTTGTATCGATCTTCCTTAGTGAGTTGCTTTCTGGATTTTCGGTAATAGGCTTCTGCAGTCTGCCAATGCACGTCCCATCCTGCTGTACGCATATCAGATTGGGCGACCGGATCATTTCCCAGATGGGCCGCCACCCTAAACTCAAGTTGTACTGCATCCGCCTCGCCGACTTTCCATCCCTCGTTTCTAGCCTTCCATAAGCTCTTAAGGGAGCGGTCAACGTTTTGCCCTTGTACTTTGTATTTGAGCCCACTGCTACTTAACCTTCCAGTCCCCGTTACGGTCTGGTTGAATTGGAAATGAAGGAGTCCAGCGTTCTCTTCAACGCACGCCTTGAGTTTCTCTAGGTTCTGGAGTCGTTTCTCTGACTTCTTAAACACTCGATACGCGTCTTTAAACTCCATTTGTTGTTGTGTAAGGACTGCAAGCTCTTCAATAGCATCAGCGTCCGTTCTAGGTCGTCCAGTAGCTGTGCGAAGTGGACTGCCTCTTCGAGAAAGTTCGTGGAATCCCAATTCTCCGTAGAGAAGTTCAGAGACTTGGTTTGGAGATCGCCAATTGATATCTCCAGAGAACTGAGATAATCGACGATATGCTTCTTGTCGTTCAGAGTAAGTTCGATCATACTCTTCCTTTACGCGTTCCGCATCTAATTGGGTTCCTCTTAACTCGATATCCGCAAGTACCGGGGTTAGTAGACACCGGGCGTACATTGCGGGCAATAGGCCCTCGTTTGCAAGGATTTCTCTTTGCTTCAGAAATATCTTGTGACATAGGAGCGTGTCTGCGGAGCAGTATTCCAATAACCACTGCTCGGGGATTTCGGATGGGCATACTCCGCCTTCGATTAGTTGCTTTACTACGCTTACTTTCCGCCCAAGGCTGTATCTTTCGGCCGTTCCTTCAAGACTGAGATCAACCTTTCGGTTCCCTGCGATAACATATTCCGCAATGAGAGTGTCCCAGACAAGTACAGTGCTAAGATCAAGTCCGGCACGGTGAAGCCATTGAAGCTCAAACTTAGATTGATGGGCGACAAAGAATCGACAAGCTTGAATAGCCTTAACCAGTCGTTGCTGCTCAAATTCAGAGCCGAACTGTGATTGAACCACACTTTGTGAGTCGTGGATATCCCTATCTTTAGGATATATTTTACTGGATCTTTCCAGCCAAGTTGCAAGAACGATTCGATTTGTTCGGTTGAGAGCGCTTCCTTTGTCTCGATTACTAGTTTCAAAGTCTGCGACGACATACCTATTCTCCAGATAGATGTTTGGGTCTGGATGTTCCAGAAAACTTGGCAAGTTGCTTTTCAATTTCTTTTCTTTGTTCTTCTAAATCAGCCATCCAATCTTGGTGGTCTTGGCACAAGTCTTCAATTGCTTGCGCTTTACTGTCTACAAAATCTGCTCCGTTGTCGTCGCCATAGACTAAATACCCCCAAGTCGTTGGATTATGTCCGTCAGGATAAACCTCTCCAATGACTACTCCCTCTATCTTGATTATCTCGCCACCCTCATAGACTGTCTTAGGCTTTTTCATGTGATCTCCCTAACTGGAATTCCAGCCTTCTTAAGAATACTGGTCATATGAGCAGTTCCTCTTCCTCCGGGAAAAGCTACTCCTAAGTCTGGTCTACCTTCTTCCAGCATTTGTTGGTTTCTCATAATTCCAGCCGTTTTCCCGTATTGAAACCACCTTGCCGGATAACAGTGAACAACATTGCCATATCTGATAGCTGTCTCGAAAGAGAGTTTATCGGCCCCTTTGGCCATTCCACAAATTACTTCAAATTCATCGAACTCTTCAATCAAGTCCAGATAGATTTGATCCATCTGTGTAATATCATGATAGTCTCTACCTCCATAGATGAGGATTCTCATTTCAGAAACTCCCGGATGGTTTTAGCCATCTGTTTCATTCTCTTGGAACGATCTGCCATGGGTTTATACCCCGAGGAAAGATACTGAGACCAAGCCGCATCCGCCCACAGTTCCAAATCTTTAGCCATCTTCTCAAACTTGGGTTTGTAGTCGTATATCTTCCAAGCTGACTCAGAGCCTACTCCGCCCATCATAGCTGATATCCTCTAAATTCTGGACCGTGGAGTGGAGGATGCCCGTCATCGGGATTTGTTCCCTGTTGAATAGCCTGTTGTAATAGAATCGGCTTCCAATCTTTTAAGTGTTCTACACTTACCGGAACATACCGCATATCGTTGAAAGTGCTAAAATTTTCTCCTACCCCTACACTATCTACTACTCGGGCCGCATGAGTATGACCGTGGATGTTGAGGCGGAATCTCCGGAGTTGATTCGGATGCACTGGAACATGGGTGAGTATATTCTGGCCTACCACTGCAGCCCCATAGAGAACCTCGAAATGCTGCCTCAGCATTCTATACTTATCCGTGCTGCCGTCATGATTCCCAAGAACCAGTCTCTTATATCCTCTCAAAAGAGGTAGTTTAGTGTAACCATCCCTAAAATATACATCACCTAAATGCCAGATCGTATCATTCTCAGCTACTACGGAATTCCAAGCTTCCACCAGAGCCTTGTCGTGAGCCTCAATATCCCCCCCAAATCCTCGGGTCTCGGCCATGAGTTTATGGCCGAAATGAGTATCACTGATGACCCAGACTTTAGCCTGTCTAGCCATTATACACCACCACTCTTTTCAATCCGCTCCAGTTCTTGGGCTGCTGAGTAAGCCTGTACATTCTTGGGAACGTCATCTTTCTCTAGGGTTGCTTTTACCATGAAATTCCCATGAGTATGGAAGGCTACTACTCCCTCCGGCTTGCTATAGCCGGGCGCAGCTACTGATCCGTTACTTCTCAAAAACTCCAGAGAAAAGTCTACGAGATCGTTAATCCGAGTCCCCCGAACAATCTCGGGGACCACATGGCAACAATCCGGTTTCCACTCAGCCCATCGAGTTGTGTTGAATAGACTGAATCGCTTCTCGTCTAATCCATACCCCCTCTGAATTCCTTTTCCCCACCACTCTCCGAAGTGATGACCAACTCCAAGTCCAAGTAACTCTTCGATATGGTCGTAGCACCATCTGGCGAATCCGTGATTGTCCTTATCCGGTGTAATCCATCTGGTACGTGATCCGACATAAATATCGTAATGGACTCCATTCTGGACGGTTCTAATTCCACTCTCGTCCGGTAAATCCCCGACTGAGGGCGTAATAAGAATCGATGCGTTAGTACCATCTATCTTCTCCGTTACGATAATCTCCCGATGGAGCCTTGGAATCTTTGGATAATCGTCAAATTGCATAACGATTATCCTTTGGCCAAGTTACACTTGGCGGAAAGTCGTCGAATTGCATTACTGAATCCTTTTAACGTCTCCAGTCTTGGAGCCTTCGGCTACCTGAAGAACTTGGACATTCTCAAGTCCATGCTCTCTAGCACATGCCTCAGCCTCTTCCTTGGTCTCAAAGACCATTGCATCATTGATATCCGTAGAGAAGTCTTCCGGTTTATTCATATAGGTTGTTATTCCTCTAAAACTCTAGAAAGCATTGGATCAATTCTTATAGGAAACCCATCGTGATTTCCACTTACTTTATTCTTTGGAAAAGATAAATACCTCACATTCATCTTTTCATCTTCCTCAGTTGCTCCCACGCCCAGCATTAAATCAACTTGGCCGGGAATTCCAACGTTACTTGAGTCAACGTCCCCTCGGTTGAGGATTCTCTTGCCTGAGGCACTATCCGCAGCCTGCGAGACGGAGACCACCAGAAGCTTATTACGTTTGGCAAGGTTCCTCGCTTCTGTCGCAGCCTTTTCGAGAGCCTGAGTTCGATTATCGCTATCCACATCAATGTTACGAAGCTGGTCCAGAACAACAACTCTAGGCTGGAACTTAGTAACCAACCGCTGAATTGTGTCGAAATTTCCCGGAGCCAGCGGAGCAAAGATAACATTCTCGTATTTCCTTCGTTCTAGTAAGCTTTGCGCCTTAGCGGGGTCTTTAAGTACTTCATGTTTAGGCATTAAGGTGAGGCGGTTTATATACCGCATCATCAAATCTTCTACAGGGTCCTCATTTCCTACGTAAAGACAAGGAATATCACTAACAGCCCAACCAGCCAGCATGTTAAGAACAATAAGCGTTTTCGCAATCTCAGTCGGTCCGAATACGAGGATGTGATGTCCCGGACGACAGCCACCACCCAACATATCATTGAGCCGCTTAGGCAGGATAGGAATAAGACCTTTAGGATCAAAGGATTTCTCCAGTAGATCGGTTACTGCAAACTTATGACGAATGTCCTCATCTTCACTAGAGCCAGTGGAAGAAGCCGAACCGATAAGGTCCGAGTACTTTCCTAATAAGCTCTTGATTGTATTCAAGTCTTCTGACTCTCTCTGCAAGGCCACCGCCAGCCTTAGCCCAGCGTCGTTCCGCCTCATCGAGTTCAGCTCTTGTAACACATTCTCCGGACTTGTTTCCGGAGGGTTCAAAAGGAAGTTCTTCAGTAGTTCCAGTTGGGACTTGTTCTGGACCTTTCGTGAGAGTTTTGGAACTAATAGTTCCGTATCCACAGAATTTGCAGCGGAATCCGTTGTATAGTAATCCGTTATAAGTCCAAGTAATAGGGTCGTGTCCGGAGCTAGCTCCGCAGTTCCCACAGAATCCTTTAACGATTCCCACGCTTTGCGGGACTTGAGACATGCTGCTAGAATCCTGCTTTCCATCACCAATTACTCGGTTCATTGCCTTCGTTCTCCCACTCTTTAACGGCCTTGTCGTACTTGGCCATAAAAGCCCTTGAGGGTTTCCAGAAGAAGCCTTGGATGCGATTTCCGTGGCGAGTATGGAGCACTTTAAGGCTCTTAATGACTCGTTCCCCACGTCGTTCCAACCAAGCTGCGAAGGAGAAAGGGTTGAGGGGCCGTGCTTCTTGATTGGAAGCTCCAGAGAACATAATAATCGGATGTTCTTCTGGACGGCCCCACGACATATCTCCTCCAAGTTCATCTACCAGAACCTTCATTGTCCACTTGTCGGAAGTACTATCTATCTCCTTAAAGCCCCACTCCGCAATTCCACAGCAGTGATTCGTCGAATAGTTCTTGATCATTGTTCTTATTATTCTCCATGTTATCAGACAGATACATTTTAGGAAGCTCCTTCGATTCGGGCTCTTATTTCCTCGTCCGAGCAGTATTTCAAATCTCTCTCAAGAATAGCAACCTTAAAGTCCCCAAATAGCCTGAATTTCTTCTTAAATTTCAATGCCTTATCCGTGGCATCTTTGTCTAGTGCGAGAACAAGTGTACGGTCCAGCGAATGAGCAAGTAACTCACGGCAACTATCGTAATTAATATGGCTCCCGTATAGACATGCCGCAGGATAGGTTCTAGAAACCTTAATCGCTGACAGAGAATCTTCCACCGCGACGGTGGCTTGAAGATTAGACGCTCGGTAGCTTTCCCGAGTAAACCAGCCCACTCTTGACCAAGCCTGTTCGATATATAGTTCCACCTTTCTTTGGGTGGTATCTCCAAAATTTCTTCTAACCTCCGTGCCCAATCGTATTTCATTGCTATCGCGGATCGGGATAACAAGCCTGCCGCTACCATCTTCTTCGCAAACTCCAAACCGATCAAGTTCTTCTTTTTCAAGATCGAATAAGGATAGAAACTGGGACAACGTAGTTGCTCCCAAACCCACGGTTCTACCGCTATACATTCGTGTAGGCGGGTCAGTTGAGTTGCTGACGGGAGGATTATCAGGGTATGGGGTCTCGGATATAATCCCATTTCCTTTGCCACCAATATACCCATTGAAACCACAAGTGGCACGGTGACAACAGTATCCAACTCTAGTTTGTGAAATTCGGGTAAGGGAAAGTGAATTTTCCCTAGTTCTACCGCCACCGCATAGGGGACAAACAATCCCGCTTCGCTGTTCGCCCACTCCCAAGGAGGCGGCAAGTCGTCGAATTTGCTCACGAGCAGATCGGAAACCTTCACGATTCATTTATTCCTTAAGGGCTTCTTCGGCTATACCTCTAGCCCACTTATTAGCGAAAGGTAAACCATTCCCTCCTGTAGCATCTTTAATCTGATGGAGTGCCATAGTTAATTTCTCAATTCTTGGCATCACTTCTCTTTCGAGAAGAAAGACCTCAAACGGCTCATGGCGGAGTAAGATCATCGTCCGAGTTAGACGTAGGAAAAGAGGTCTTGGTAAATCTTGGATTCTCATATCGTCTCGTCCTCGGACTTCCTGTCCGTAATTGGTGGTGCGGCTTCGAGGGCCTCGCGGATGATGAGCGATGTTTGACGGCAAAAGCCGCAGCTAGAGATCAGGATTGTCTCGCTGATCTTCTCCAGCGCCGCGCGCAGCTGCTCGATAGTGTCGAGCTGCGAACTGATCGTGATGCACAAGTCCTCGTAGACGACAGCGTTTGATTGGAGCCGCTCGATCTCGGCCTGCTGCTCGGTGAACCTGTCCAGCAGTAGTTTCGAGTGCTTATGCGCGCCTTCGAGAAGGAAGCCAGCGGCCGGATCAAACACTAAGCCAGAGTTGGACGTGCCTGCTCTAGCCCACACGCGAGCGTGCTCCTCGATCAGCTTGCGAATCGGCACCACCGGATTTGAGGGACTCATACCCCTCTCTCCACATCGTCCACTACGGGAGTAAAGTCTGCATCGATTACCACGGGATGAGGCTTCTTTTTCTCCTTAGCTGCTGAGAGTGCAGGATGCTTCGCAAGAGTCTCCGGATCGATTTCATCCGAAATGATGATTACTTCTCCCAGAGCCTCGTCATCTTCGTCCTCGTCCAGAGGCTTCCCCGTCATGGGATCGAGCTTGGGTTCCTCTTCATCCCATTGAGACTCTTCCAGAGCAAGGAGGACTACGCCTTCCTCTGAAAAGTAGGAAAACTCAAGGACTGGTACTTCTCCAATTTCATCGTTGACGGCATATACCTCCGTTTTCTCGGGTACCAGTTTCAGAGCCTCAATTAGCTGCCTAGCATTCATCGTTGTTCCCACCTTCGTTAATCCACTTCTGGTATTCCAGATCGAGTTCTAGAAGCTCCAAATCCTCATCGTCTAGAGCAATCGAATCCCCTTCTTCCGCAAATTCCCGTCCTTCCGCTTGATCCAACTCCACGGAGAAGTCTTCCTCGAAGGAATGCTCATCCATACGACTAGGAGTAAGATCAAAGTCCAAGTCCCTACGTACATCATCACTTGGTAACTCATACTCGGTGTCCTCTTGTTCCAAGTCGTCGGCCAGATCGCTGTATGCGTTGTTCTTGTCCATCGAGATATATCCTTTGGCAGATTTTACAGGGCCGTCGATCAGAGGGACATTGTAGTGTAACAACATCCATATTCTCAGCAGACCGCTGTTTATTGTGCTCATAGTGACAAAGGGACGATCCATTAATCCTGATGTGGTAAGTGAACCTTAAGTACTTACTAGAATAGATATAGTCCACAGTAGTCTTAGTTATTATATATCATCCCAAAAACCAGTTAGAAACGACTTATTAGACCCACTTTTAAGTGGTAAAGTTCCCCACTATTTTCTAATCTTCTTCAAGTGCTTGAATTCTATCATATTTTAGCTCTTTTAAGGCTCTTGCTACGACCTTTTTAAGGTTAACTTTCTTCTTCAAGTCCTTGGTTAACTGAGTCTTTTTCTGAGGTTTACCTACCCTATCCGCAGCATTCTCCGCACTGGTGCCCCAATACAGATGCCTTGGATTCGAGCAAAGTTTGTTATCACAAGCATGACAAAGATGAAACTTGTTCCCTTTAGGAACAGTTGTTCCTAAGAAATGCGCCAATAAGGCCCTACATTCTCCAGAAGTCTTAGTCCCTAGAAGTAAACACGCCTCATTCAGGTTTAAGTGAGCTTGCCTACTCTCCCTAGGTCGTTGAATATACTCATGAATATCAAGGAACATTTTCTTCTTTTAAGGCTGATTTGAACAGTACTGATGCTTTGCGCATGGCACTAGCAACCAAAGAATTCCAGTTCCTATCTTTCAAGATTTTCTTAGTCTCCGGAGACATAGATTGACTCTGCCAGCCCTCGAATACAGCCTTTGCCCATGTTTCCCGGTCAGGTTCCTGAGGATTGAACATCTGCGCCGAGTTTGGAATTATGAATTCGTAGGCGTATTCAGGTATCCAAATCCACATTTGGCTGAGACTGAAGTCCTCCGGAGAGTTGTGTCGGACATTTTTTCCAATGGGAGAACAGTACATGGTTCCGATTCTGTACTTAATCAAATACTCGACTAAGGTAGAGGTATGAAACTCGAACTTGAACTTTCCACCAGAGCCACGTCCATAGTAGGGTCTACAAGGAGTGTCCTTATTGACGCAATCCCCCATGAGAACGAAAGTAAATTTTGGATATTGCTTACCGATCCCAGTAGATAACAGATATGTAATGATTGTTCTAATGAGAGGCTCGTCAGGTTCCCACGGAATTCCATGAGTTACTCCGTTAGAATAGGCTCCTATTGAATAGAGACAGGCTGCCTGACACCCGAGACTCGATTGGCTGTAACTTCCTGAGATCGTGTAACTTTCGCTTCTCCCATCATCGAACTTCACCGTGAACTTGGGCATCTGCACGTCGAATGTGTAGCCCATTTCGGTGCTCTTGGTATCGTTTGAGGATGGCTTCTGCATAGAGTTGGATGGTTCGTTCATTTTCTAACCCCGGGCCAGTGTTAACTTCACAAATCCTGAAACTCTTCAGTTCTCTTGTCTCTTTGTCCAAGATTCCAAGAACATCAACAGCCCCAAAATCCAGACCAAGAGAAGCGACACACTCACTGCAAGCCTTGCGAATAGCGTTGATGGAATCCGTGTCCAGATCAAGCCCATCGTGAGCATGCACCCACCCATTATCAAGGCTCCGAATATCCCTCCTTGAATTCGGATAGTCATGCTTGAGCTTTTTCTGAGTGAAATCAATGAGTTCACCGTCCTTCCACACATGGAACCTAAACTCATGGGTTTTGGGATAGTAGCGAGTGTACAACGGGGCCTCAGGAAGTTCCTTACCCGGCTGTACTATCTCAATACCGGCTCCACTACTTCCAGTAAGAGTCTTTCTCGCCACTACCCCAAAGCCTTTTTTGAGCCACTTTAAAGCCTTTTCGCGGTCACTAGTGGCTCTAAGTATCGGTAATTCACTCCCTCCTGCAAAATGCTGGAAGAATTTGAGCTTGTTAATAGCCCGGTCAACATTTTCGCTTCCATTGAGCCATTTCGGGCTAAGTCGAAAGCGGCTGTCACTGAGCCATGTCGCAGGATTAGTCGATCCCCAATTAACGACCATCGGAGACGAGTTCCCCCGGAAATAGGGACGTCTCCGCCTATACCTCTCAGGCAGATCGTCTCTCCATCGACGAGAGCCAAGAGCGGTAGCGAGTTTCCGGGCGGAATTAGAATTTCGAGCGGCATATACAACTAGATCGTAGAACTTAAACCTATCTTTTCTTTTTCTCATTTTGATAGCTTTCTACAGTCCGGCGTTAACAACCCCCGGTCCTGCTATTGAGATTCGATGAATCTTTCTTTGTTGAGTGAAGTTAGCTTTGTACCAGACCTTCCCGCGAGCATCCACGACGGTCTTATGACTATCCGGTTTGCTGGTCGGGATCATTAGCAAAGGCTTCACTTTCCCATCTGTGCCTGTGATCTCTCCACGAATTCGGTAAGTCCCTATGTTCTTTCCACTCTCAACCTCGAATAGCTCTGCGTATCCGGGCTTGTCCTTGAGCATGCTCCATCGAACTTTGGGGGCAGCTACCGTCTGGATTATTGGTTTTACTGGTACGGACACTGGTGCTGATAGAGTCAAGATCGGCCTCTCTTTATTGTCGTATGCATCAAACCCTGAGAAAAACATCTTCGGAGATAACGGTCCCCTCCAATTACCATCCGGGACGTACCATTGGTAGTGGTCTACTTCTTCCCGAGATTGGGTGTAGACCCACACCTTCCCGAACTCTGGAATTTCTACCTGTTCTCTCTGGAAGAACCCCGTATTTACCCCCTCATATCTGTCCAAGGCTGTGATTGTGGCTAAATCCCGAACCTTATATACCTCCCCTGTAATCGCAACCCCCTTTTCATACAGGTGAATTGCTGGGAATCCTCCGACATGAAACATGATTCCTTTCAAGTACTTGGAATCTCCCATGAAATCGGAATCCCACAGATACTGTTTGTGAGGATCGAATCCCTTCTTAAGGGTTCCGTAGACATACACTAAGGGTCGTTGTGGGTCGTGTGCAATCATGCTCATGTTACATCACCTGACTGGCATTGTCGCGCGGCCACTTAATCTCGGGATTTGTTTCCCCAACATAATCCCAGAATTCTTGTTTGTTTTGGCATTCTGGGCAGATTGGCTCATCCCCCCTTATCCAGATGAGTTCAAGATGATCTTTAGTATGAATATCCCCAGTGCAATAAGAGCAGCCATTTTTAGTAAGCTCCAAGAACCTTGCTGGGGTGACATACTGTCCTGTGGGTCCCAAGTATATACGTCCCTCTTCTTGTGGACCGTAGTAGTGCGGGTAGATGCTACTTTTGGACTGTGCTTCACGAAGTTTCTCGCGAAAAAAGGTCTCCGACCTCTCCGCGTGCAGGACGTGCTCGGTCACAACCATGACTGTACGATTGTTGGCATCGAGCTTCTTGATATTCACCACGTTGCAGAACACCTTGCCGAACTCCTTGTACTTCTGATAATCGGCTCTGTTGACATTCAGCATAGCAAAGGTGAGTTTCGGGAAGGTTGTGGAACTCCCCAACATCAGCCCTAAGTCCTTGTTATTCTTATGTTCTTCCCATGAATCGGGGGTTAGGATTACGGCTTGGTGGAACCTCAATCCGAATTTCGCCAGTTCCTTCGATGCTGACTGTACCCGAGAAGGTTTGCGAGGTAAGCCCGCGAGCTTGGTTTCCGGGAGGGCGATCCGCTTAAGCCGAAGAAATTCCTTTACGGCCTCGGTGTTCTCAAGGTCCACCACTCGTCCATCCGTGCCCAGAATCTCTCGAAGCAACTCCTGTTTAGAAATCTCCCCCTCGGCCAAAGGGCGGATATTATTCCCCCCGGTCGAATAGTTCGGCCCAAGATGCGTAATCGGGTACGTCGGGGGCCTTGCAACAAAAGGGCGGTGAACGTACTCCCTTACGTTATCCACACTGAACTTGAACCATCCCATCGCATCCGGAAACAGAACCTTCTCGATCTTCATTCCCCGACGCTCAAGTAAGTGGATCAGGTTGGTGTACTCGGACGTGTAATACAGTGTGTTACGACCTTTGACGTAGGCAAAATACAGCGGTTTCTTGTCATTTCGAGCGATGTTGAAGCTGCCATCCCGCGTGTTGTGCCAGACCATGGCGAATGGTCCCTTGAGCATTTCGAGGACCTTTTCCTCGTCCTCGTTCTCCTTCACATTGGCCATGCAGTAGGCCACGACCTCGCTGTCCACGACCATATCCTTCGGTCGATCTTGGAACGGCATGAGATCATAGGTGTTCTCGATGGTTCCGTTGTGTTCGAGGGTAATATGCTTGTGCTGGAATGGGTGGGCATTCCGCGTGACATTGTTCCCTTTGGTAGCAGATCGACAATGACCCATCACAATGGAGTAATCATTGATCTGCTCGAATACCTTCTGGACGAACGGCCGTCCGCAGAAATCGAACGCACACAAGGCGTCCTTGTAGATGATGGGAGATTCTTTCTCCTTCCCTTTCGTGGTCAGACTGAGACCTATGGCCTCAAATCCCCTCCACATATTCGAGAGTAGGCCCTCATGAAGGAACCCGGAACTCTCAGTTTTCTCGCTAGAAACAAACCCGACCAATCCGCACACTTTATTATCTCCTAGTTAGAACTGTCCAAGAGGATTCCACACCACATCCGGAGGATTAATGTTCATGTTCTGTTCTGCTACTGGTTGCGCTGGCGGTTCCGGGGGCATAAGCGCAACATAGGCATCGTCTATGATCTGCCCCGGGGCATTCACCTGAGCAAATGCCATATCATAGCCACCTTTTTTGAGACTTTTCTTATAGTCCTCAACTATTTTTTTTAGCTCTTCCTTTTTCTTGGCATCTACGTCTCTCGCTCGTTCCAAGAACCGATTGAACCCGTAATGCTTCCCCTCAGGAACCTGTAACTCTTCCCAATCCTTCTGTTTCAAGCCGTAGAGTACCAAATCCTTGGCAGTTGGTATCCCAACCTCATGCATCAGACGGGGAGCATCTGCGGTCCAGAGCTTGGCTGCAAGCTCATTTCCGAACACGTATTTCAAGAACTCATGGCTTGGGGTTGATTTGGCGGTCTTGATTATCGCCCCATCGCTGGTAGGCAGCTTGAATGTGGCTGCCTTGAGGGACTGGATCATATTAATCCAGTCGATAACCCTCGGAAAGTCGTGGGTGGTCCGCATGTGGCGGAATTCCACGGACCCGAACTTGGACAAGGCTTGGAGATTCAACGCTGAGTAGCGATTGAACTTCTTGGATACCCCGTAAGTCAGATTGCTTTGGTACTTCTCGTCCTGCAATGCGGACTTTACGAGCTTGCAAGTCTCCAGCAAGGATTCGTCGGCTTTGTAGAACGGAATGCAGAAGATGAAATTTTCCCGGTTATCTCCAATCCACTGGAACAGGATCGGCTCAACAATGGTGTAGAGAATGATGAATCCGATCAACTGGGACAATTCCAAATCTCGCACATCCAAGTGTACGTGGATACCCGCTCTGACGCTGCACTTCCACTGGAGCTTACGGGCACCCTCCATGAGTCCCTGAATGGCATTGTAGGCATCCGCTCCGAACATGGGGGAGGCGAAGATGAATTCAGTCCCATTGTCTTTGAGACTATCATCCTTGTGGGTGGTCCACGAGGACTTCAGAAGCTGATTCCCCTCAAAAATGAGAGGTACATCGTGAACCCCCTCGTACTCAAATTCCAGTCCAATCATGGACTTGGGAAGAACCCACCGGGCATCCGGGGAATAGGTACGGAGTTCTTTTGGTTTCCCTAAAACGTCGCCAAGAGCCATATATTTATCCTTTAGATCGTTCGGACGTAGGCGTCGGGATACTTTTCTTGTAGTTCTTCCTGATAATCGTCAAATTCCGGACTCAACAGGATGGTTTTGGGGTCAGGAACGTAGCCCATTTGCCACCGTTTGTAGGCTAGGATTGGATAGCGGCGATCCGGAAGGCTAAACAACCCCAAGTTATTGGTTATTGGCTCTCCAACTGAGAGACCTTCCTCTAATCGATTGAAAGCTTCCTTTAAGGTGCAGAACTTCCGATTAAAGAGTTTCCACACAATGTCCCACTTCGAGGTTACCCCCTCAACAAGAGCCATCGAGTACACAGTCTTGCGACTTGTCAAATTCCGCAGATAGAACGATGTAAAGTCGTAGAATCTCAATCGATCCAACCGGAGTCCCCGATTGGTGTGTCTCTCGGCTAAGACTGCGGTATAGATCAATTCCGATTCATCTTCCAGCATTCCAACCGGGGGTGTTCCGAAATCACACTGTTGTTTCAGCTCCTCCCAATCTAAGATTACTTTTTGGAGTTTGTGGCCATTAAACTCTCCCACCGGATTCCCGTTAGCCGGGAACATTAAGGCTACTGGTATCTTGGTACCATTTGGATTTCCAGTTGGGCAGAGGGGGTGAATGGTTTTATCATCCCCCCTGAATCCAATCCAACCTCCAGTGTAGTACCGAACGAAGTCCTCCGGAAGCTCAACATCACATTTGCGGATCATGGGAGATTGTCTCCTTCCATAGGCTCATCTTCTGCAGGCATATAAGCCTCCGGGGGAGGAGCCATGAATGGATTGGCGGCCTTCTTGTACAATAATCTGGGATCACGCCCCAGATCGAGCAGAGAATACATATTCCCCGGCCAGAACTTCACTACGTGTTCGACAATCTCCTTAGCCAAAACAACATTCTCCGTGTTGATTGCCTTCTGGACCTCCTGCCACGGAACCTTCTGGTAAATATCCTTGAGAGTGTTGGCCTCACGGTTGGCCATGTGGGCCAAGCTGAAGATATTCTTGGCCAGATAGGTCTGAAGATGCCCGGTTTGTTCGTTGTTCTTCAGCCAGAAATTGGAGGGGGTACGATATTCAATCCCATAAGGCTTGGGACGAAACACTCCTGCGACGCCGTAGAACTTTCGACGATCTCCTTGCTTATCCAAATTCAGGAAGGGTAGTCCAGCCACCAAATCCATGAATCGTGCAAATACGGGCCTTGGGACTTCTGCGTGATTGTACTGGACGTGAAGGTGTCCACCACAGAACCGTTCGTTCCCCAGTTCCTCAATCCCGAACGGTCTCCGAATCATCGAATCACGTGGCAGATAGGCGCAGTAGTCCGGACTACACCCGATAACTTTGGCGAGAGGGTGTTCCAGAAACTTGGGCTGGAAGGTATAGCGATTCTTGAAAGAGAGCCCGAGACTCTTGTTGGCCAGCGTATTCTGGCGCAGATAATTCAGGAAACCTTGGATGTAACGTGGGAAATATTCCGGGTCTGAGACTGCCGGAACATTGAATTCAAACATCACATTATCTTCTTGGTAGGCAAAGTCGCCTACCGACCCTTTATCGTAGGGGATATGCCCGAGAAGGGATAACGGAACCTTAACAGGTTCTTGTTTGGTTCCTCCCACCAACCCGCAGACGGGAATTACGACTGGGGTTTTCTTTTTCTCCGACCTGACTTCGGTTACGAACAGTTCAGGATCAGCCCCTAAGCGGGGGCCAGCGTCTAGCTTTTCTGCCATGTCTCTCTTTTAGTTCCTTCACAGGTTAATGGATAAAGTCCAACATCTTCTCTCGCACGGGCTGGAGAGGGTTCCATCCCGTTATCTTCTGGATTTCTTCCCAAGAACTCGTTTCCTCTTTCGGAGGCGGAAGTTTTTGCAGGTAAATCTCAGCTACCCAACACCCTAGACCGCCTTCTACCTGAACATCCCATCCTAACATTCTATGGGGTGAGCTAGCATGGCTGGGATGGTACAGGGGGCCCAATTCCAAAACGCAAATTTTCCCAATATTCATACTGAACTTGACATCAACTTTGCCCAGAGGGATAGGGAGAATGATGCACCGATCACCTACTTTAAAGCCCATACCTACCTCCAAGTTATGCCGGAGGTAGGAATCGAACCCACGACCCATGCACCACAACTGCATGCCTCTACCACTGAGTTACTCCGGCATACGTTAAATAAAACGGGGTCCGCTAAGAGCGATCACCCCAAAAGCATGGCAGTTACCCGATCTGCCGAGGGTATGTTTAGCCGTCCCTCAGGTTCTGACTACTCTCAAACGCGGCGTCCCTATGAATTCCTAATTGCTCAACTTCCGTGAGCTTTCTCAAGTCCGGTCTGCGATGCTTCGCCTTGAGCGGAGTATCCGCAAGTCCAAGACAATACAAGCAGTTATGAGCAAAACTACCTGTCTTGTTATTCGGGCAGAGCATCGGATGGATCATCGTCATCGTAAATCTCCGTCTCTAATTCCTCGATGATGGCTACTTGCAAAAATTCTTCACATATTTCTTTACTTGGGAACGGCCCACGTTCGGCTGCATCGTTCCAGTTCCTGAAGTACCAGCCATCAGCATGTTGGTGAGGGGGATATAGACAGAATGAGTCATAAAGAATCGTCATTCCGTCGTATTGGAAACCCCCCTCATACTCTTGGTCTGCGAGTTCAGTGTGGACAACGTTCAGATTCTCATACTTCTTTTTTATTAGATCTTGAACTTTCACGTTTATCTGCTGTCTATAATCTCAATGGCCCAAATCAGACCCACAATCAGTAGGATAAATCCTAGAAATACTCCTGATCCCACAAGAAAGGCGAAAGCGTCTTGGTCCCCCTCAAAAGCCTTTGTTATTACATGGATAATCGCACATATTAACAAACCTCCTACGGCGAAGGCCAGCAAAGCAACGTAAAGGACGGCGATTACACGTTTCACGGGCTACACCGACGGCCACAGGTACAAGCAGCGGGCTCATCTATGGTTTTGATAGCCGCCTCAAGCTCCACGATGTGCTGAGTTGCGCTATCAATCTCCTTCTGAATGGCCGCGATCTTCTGCTGGTGGGACACGATTTGTTCCTGCTGTCGGTCGATGTGATGCTTCAGGTTCGTGATGTGGACATGGAGAATATTGGCAGAGTACTTAAGATTCATGGTCATTTCCCCTTTAGGATGATTAAGGAATCGGCCCTCTCAAGGACTTGTAAACCCGAGTCTTTAACTGCCCAAGCCACACCCTTACAATTAGTGCGGCCAAAATCATGAACACCAATAATCGGCGCACGAAGCCCAATTGCATACCTAATCGCTCTCATTGTTGTTATGTAG
>Ga0335069_10002439_pt1 | contig 28627 bp, 22 predicted proteins | sample Lox_Sample_11_FD_206714 | JGI IMG/M metagenome (GOLD analysis project Ga0335069, IMG submission 206714) | Soil microbial communities from Loxahatchee National Wildlife Refuge, Florida, United States - Lox_Sample_1.1 | ecosystem: Environmental > Terrestrial > Soil > Wetlands | place: USA...
CCCGGCCGAGCCGATAGACCATCTCCGCCGTGGAGGTGGCATGCGGATCGATCCAGTTCACGTGTGCGAAGCGTTTGCCGCTGTGATGGTGATCGATGCTGATGAGGAAATGACGGTCCAGGCCCTCCAGGCGCGTGCGTTGTACGCTATCGCATTCCAGGAGGATCACCGCCTCGAAATTCCCGTTGACTCGTTCGGCCTGCTTTACACACTCGGCAAAAGGCAGTTGCTCGTAGATACGCGGCACGGGATCGTACAAAACGATCTCGGCTTCTTTGCCCATCGCCCGCAAGATCTCACCGCAGGCAAGAACGGACCCGATCGCATCCCCATCGGGCCGTGCGTGCGAAGTAAGCACGAATCGGTGTCGTTGCTCGATCTGTTCGAGAACCTGCCTGACCATATCGCTAAGCCCGTTTTTGTCCGCTTGGCTTTCGCTTCGTCCGTGCAAGCAACTCTTCTACGCGTGCAGTCGCAACCTCCGATCGATCGAGTACGAAATTCAATTCCGGCGAGCGCCGCAAATGCAACCGCTCGGCCAACTCGCGTCGCACATAACTGGCCGCCGCCTGCAGCCCATGCATCGATTTGGCCGCTTCCTCGTCATCCCCGTCTACCGCGATCATGACACGGGCGGAGCGCGAATCCGGCGCCAGGTCGACTTGCGTCACATTCACCAGACCGATGCGCGGGTCGCTTAACTCGCCCTCCAGAATGGTCGCAATCTCTTCCCGCAAGGCCTCTCCCATGCGCTCCCGATGGTACTTTTGCCCGCGTCGCTCCATACAGATCACCCCGGAATAAAACGAATGAGAATATCAGAAAGTTCCAACATCGGGAACGGCGCTGCCGGCGAGGAGATGCTGTCCCGGCTGGAAAATCATGCACTTACAGGAATTCGACGAACGAGTCTACGAGTTCCGCGCCGCCGTTGTTCGCGATTCGCGCCGCCTGACGCTCGACATTCTTCATCAAGCCGTCCAGATAATCCTTCGAACCCGAAATGCTGACCACGCCGATCGTGGCCCGATTCCAAAGACTCACTGAATCCAGTTCGGCGACGGCAACGTTGAAACTCGCCCGCAGCCGGTCCTTCAGGCTGCGTACCACTTGCCGCTTGTCCTTGAGCGACTGAGCCGCTTCGATACTCAGTTCCAGGGTAAGGAAAGCAATCATGGAAAAGCAGGCGCTGGGCTCCAAGGCTCTCAGCATTCCGCATTCGAGTCCAAAAGGTTGTTCAATCGCAACGATTGAGCATTTCGTTTAGGACGAACAACGCCTTTCCTAACGCCCAGCGCCGAAAGCCTGCTCTACGCGATGACTTCCGCTGCAATGCGCTCGGTCACGAACGCTTCGATCACGTCGCCGACTTTGATATCGCCGTAGTTGGCGATGGCGATGCCGCACTCCATGCCATTGCGCACTTCCGAGGCATCGTCCTTGAAGCGCTTCAGCGAAGCGATCTTGCCTTTGAAGATCACCACGTTGTCACGCAGCAAGCGCACTTCCGAATCGCGCTTGATGATGCCATCGCTGACCTGGCAACCGGCAATCGTGCCTACCTTCGGAATCCGGAACGTGTCTTTCACGTCCGCGCGGCCCTGGTAGGTTTCCTTGATCGTCGGCTCGAGCAAGCCCGTCATGGCGCGCTTGATCTCGTCCTGCAGTTCGTAAATGATCGAGTGCAGGCGGATGTCGACCTTGTCCTGCTCGGCCAGTTCCTGCGCCTTGCGTTCGGGGCGCACGTTAAAGCCGATGATGATCGCGTTGGAGGCGGATGCAAGCAGCACATCGCTTTCCGTGATGGCGCCGACGCCAGAACGCAGAATCTTCAGCCGGACCTTGTCGTTCGAGAGCTTCGTGAGCAGGTCGGTCAGCACTTCGACCGAACCGCCTACGTCGCCCTTCAGGATGATGTTGAGTTCTTTCGTGCCGGCGGTCTTCATCTGCTCCGCCAAGCCTTCGAGCGAAACCCGCGAACTCTTGGCCAGCGCGGCTTCGCGCGCTTTCTGTTCGCGATAATCGGAGATACCGCGCGCCTTCTCGCGGTCCGCGACCACGACAAACTGATCGCCGGCTTGCGGCAAGCCTTCCATGCCCAGAATCTCGACGGGCGTGGAGGGGCCCGCTTCTTCCATCTGAGCGCCGCGATCATCGAACATGGCGCGAACCTTGCCGTAGACGTTGCCCACCACAAAGTTGTCGCTGGTGCGCAGCGTGCCGTTTTGCACAAGCACCGTGGCCACCGGTCCGCGGCCGCGATCGAGTTTCGCTTCCAGCACCACGCCGCTTGCGGAGCGGTCGGGTGTCGCCTTGAGGTCCTGCAGGTCGGCCACCAGGCAGATCATTTCCATCAGCAGGTTCAGGTTGGTCTTCTGCTTCGCGGATACGTCGACGAAGACAGTCGTGCCGCCCCAGTCTTCCGGCATCAAGCCGCGATCGGCGAGTTGCTTCTTCACGCGATCGGGCATCGCTTCCGGCTTATCGATCTTGTTGACGGCTACGATAATCGGCACTTCGGCCGCGTGCGCGTGATCGATGGCCTCCAGCGTCTGCGGCATCACACCGTCATCGGCCGCGACCACCAGCACCACGATATCCGTCGACTTTGCGCCGCGCGCGCGCATGCGAGTAAACGCTTCGTGACCGGGCGTATCGAGAAACACGATCTGCCGGCCATATGCCGGAGAATCCTTATCCTGGATGCTCACCTTGTATGCGCCAATATGCTGCGTGATGCCGCCAGCTTCGCCTTCGGCCACGCTGCTTGAACGAATCGAGTCCAGCAGCGTCGTTTTGCCGTGATCGACGTGGCCCATGATGGTAACCACGGGCGGCCGCGGAATCGCTTCCGCCCCGCCTTCTTCGCCGCCATCGGCGGCGTCAGCAATGTCTTTCTGTGCCTGCTCTTCGAAGCTGATGACATTGGTATCGGCGCCGAAGAAGCGCGCCATCTCGCTGGCCAATTCCGCGTCCAGTGTCTGGTTGATGGTGGCGAAGACGCCGCGCGCGAGCAAGCGCGCGATGAGATCCTTGGCGCGAATATCGAGCTTCTCCGCCAGATCCTTCACGCTGATGCCTTCCGTGATCGTGATGTTGCGCGTGATCGGAAGCGGCTCATTCGAAACTGTCATCCGTGGCGGCGGCGTATAGCCCTTCATCGGGCCTTCCTTCACACCACGCGGAACATAACGCTGTCCGGGACGGCGTGCCGGCCCTCCCGGCCGGCTGCCTGGACGCGTCGGTCCCGGCGGCGGCAAAGTCCCCGGTCCGGGTCCCACACCAAGCGGGCGCGCTCCGGTCGGCGAGGAACGCGTCGGATGCATCGGACGCCGTTCTCCCGGACGTAGCGGCGGACGCGGTCCTGGGGCTTGCGGTCGAGGGCGCTGGAAGATGGGCTGTCCGGGAACTGGCCGGCCCGGCGCGGGGCGCATGGTCGAGCCCACCGGACCCGAAGGTGGCGTCACGGGCTTGGGCGGCGGCGCCTTGTAAACCGGCCGCGGTCCTGTTTGCGGCACGATCATGCGCGGAGGCGGAGCTACCGGAGCCGGCGGACGCGAAGGCGCGGTCGGCGCAGCCGAGGCTGCCGGCGCGGGGGCGCTCGCTTCCACAACCGGAGGCGCCGGCGTCGGAACTTCGGCGGTCGGTGGAGGCGCGACTGGCGGAGTTATCACACGCGGCGGCACAGCGACCGGGGTACTCGCGGCAACTTGCGGGGGTTTGGCCGTCGGAGCCGCGCTGGGCGCAACCGGCGGAGCCGGCGGGCGCACGATCGGCGCGGGCGGGCGAACCGTCTGCGGAGTTATGAATCGCGGCGCTGGTGGCGGCGGTGTGTCGGGCTGTGCAGGCTTGGGAGCGGGCGGCGCCGAAATCGCTGGTGCTGCGCTCACCGGCTTCGTTTCCGGAGCAGCCGGCTTCGGCGGCACGGCAACCGGACGCGGCGCGGGCGGTGCGACCGCCGCTTGCTGCTGTTGATTAATCAGCTTGAGAACGTCTCCCGGACGCGAGATGTGCGACAGGTCAATCTTGGTCTTGATCTCGCCGGGCTCTTTGGGGGTGCGGCTGCTCCTGGCAGCGGCTGCATTTTCTCCGGACGCCTTGAAGTACGCCCGGACCTTGTCGGCCTCAAAATCTTCCACGGAACTGGAGTGCGTCTTCTTCTCCGTAACCCCGACTTCAATCAACACGTCGAGGATGGCTTTGCTTTTGACTTCCAGTTCCCTGGCCAGATCGTTGATTCGAATCTTACTCATCCGCCCTTTCTTTGCTCCCACCGCTCCTTAAGTCTTCATCGCACCCTCACGGAGTCAGCGTTGCATTCCATGCCGGCGTTGGCGCGCGCGGCCTGGTTCATCCCGGTCACTGTTTAGGCTCAGCGGAGTCGGTTGCCTCTCCACTCTCCGCTTCAGCCGCACCTTCTTCGGCGGACACAGGCTCCGCGTCGGCGCTGGCTGCCGTTTCCAGATTTTCACTTTCGGCTGGCGCTTCAGAAACTGCTTCTTCTGCAGATGCTTCGAGGGGCTGTTCTTCCCCTTCGGCGGCCGGCGCCTCACCGCCATCCAGCGCAGAGAAGTAATTATTCACCGCCAGACTGATTTTTTCCACCGTCTTCGGCCCGATGCCTTCGATTGCCTCGAGTTGCTCAGGCGTCATATCCGCCAGGGCCTCTACCGTGGTGATGCCCGCCGCGACCAGCTTCTCGATCACGCCTTCACCCAGGCCCGGCACGTTTTCAAGCGGCGTGGCCGTTTGCTGCACCAGCGCCGACATCTGCTGCTCCACTTCCTGGCGCTTCTCTTCTTCGCTCTTGATGTCGATCTTCCAGCCCAGCAGCTTCGCCGCCAGCCGGACGTTCTGGCCTTTCTTCCCGATCGCCAGCGAAAGCTGGCTGTCATCCACCACAACTTCCAGATGCTTGTCCGAAATATCGGTGATCGTGACCCGGCTCACCTTCGCCGGCTGCAGTGCCTTCTCGGCAAACGTGACTGCGTCCTCGTGGTACTCGATGATGTCGATTTTCTCGCCGCGCAACTCGCGGATGATCGACTGAACGCGCATGCCCTTCATGCCCACGCACGCGCCGACAGCGTCCACATCTTTGTCTTTCGACATCACGGCGATCTTGGTGCGCTCGCCCGCTTCGCGCGCGATCGCGCGGATCACCACCGTACCGTCGTAGATCTCCGGCACTTCCGTCTGGAACAGGTGCTGCACCAGTTCCGGCGCCGCCCGCGAAACAACGACCTGCGGGCCCTTCGAAGCTTTTTCCACCCGCACGATCACGACCCGGACCCGCTCGCCCATGGCGAACGATTCCAGCCGCGACTGTTCCTTGCGCGGCATGCGGGCTTCGGCCTTGCCGATGTCGAAGATCACATCCGGACCCTCGACCCGCTTCACCTGGGCGTTGACAATCTCGTTCACGCGCCCGATGTACTCGTTGTAAACCGTATCGCGCTCGGCTTCGCGAACCTTCTGGAAAATCACCTGCTTGGCAAGTTGCGCCGCAATGCGCCCGAGGATGCCTTCGGTCGCCTTCGGGATATGCAGCTCTCCGCCCGCTTCGGCGCTCGGGTCGATCTTGCGCGCGTCGTCGACCGTGATCTGCAGCAGCGGATCTTCGACCTGCTCCGGCAACTCCACTACCGACTTCACTGCGTACGCGCGGATCTTCCCGCTGTCCTTGTCGAGCTCTGCGCGAAGGTTTTCTTGCGTCTTGTAGTACTTGCGCGTGGCGACCACAATCGCGTCTTCCACCGCACTGACTACAATCTGCGGATCAATCCCCTTCTCCCGGCTCAACGCATCGATCGTGTTATAGAGCTCACTTGCCATAGGTCTAATTCCGGTGTACCGCCGACTGCTGGAAAACAGGTTTCAAAGTTTCGAAACGCAGGTTTCGAAGTTTTGAAACGCAGGTTTCAAAGTTTCAAGGTTTCAGAGTTTCAAAGTTGCTTAACATCTGAACCGATCGTCTGCAAAAGCAACATCTACTGAAAGCACTTTTTCTTTGCTCTGCGGCTCTTTGCTTCTCGGCGACCCTCAGCGTCTCCGCGAGAGCCTTTGTCTTTGAAACCTTGAAACTCTGAAACTTTGGAACTTGCTTCTTTCAGAATTCCGGCACTAAATTCGCCTTCTCCACATTCGCCAGCTCGATCTCGACCTTCTCGGGAAGATCTGGGGCTCGCTTCTTCTTTCGGACCACGCTCACATCAAGCGTGATCTTGCCATCCGTGAAGCTGTCCAGTTTCCCCTCGAACTGCCGATTGCGATGCACCGGCTGCCGGGTCATCAATTTGACGCGGCTGCCGACGAATCGCTCAAAATCTTTTGCCCGCGAAAGCTTCCGATCCAGGCCGGGCGACGAAACTTCCAGCGTGTACGTTCCGCCGGGCACCACATCTTCCACGTCCACGATGGTGCCAAACTCCCGGCTGAAGTTTGCGCAATCTTCGTGCGTCACACCTTCTGGCTTGTCCAGAAACACCCGCAGCATGCGGCTCTTGCCGCCGCCCCGCAGCTCCAAATCCACCACTTCCAGCCCGCTTGTAGACGCCACCCGCTCGGCGATCTCCCGCAGGCGATCTTGCACAAGTTCCATTGTTTCAGAGGCTTATGGCGGCTATGACGCGCGGCAATTCGGGCCAAACTAAAAAGTGGGCTTGCGCCCACTGGTGTGTCTCGCCAAAAGCTGGTACTACACAACAGTCCTCAATCCATGAATATACGCCGGTCAGTGGGAAAAGACAAACGCCCGGGAAGGCGCATGAGGACGGGTTGCTTGTCCCCGAGTCAGGCCTGATTTCTTCCGAAAAAGCCGCGCCTGCCAGCCGCCTATTGCAGCCCAGACTGTGTCAGCTTCACTGCACAATAAGGATTCGCACTGCCGCCCGTGACGTTGCACTTCTGCGAGTTCACGGATCCCACACCCAAGGTCGTGAAGTAGATATTCGTTCCGCCGTTCGACACCTGGTTGTCAATGACGATGCCGCTGGTTCCGCCGAGCGATGCCGGGGCTTTCACGCAGCTTGCCGTCGGCGAAGCTCCGCAGGAAGGAGTCGACAAGGAACTCTTAATGGTCGAACTCTGCACATACCCTTCAGTCGGCGTAGAAGGCCCACCCACGCCATAGAACAGCCGGTCCGTCGTGCCGTCATAAAACTCGGTCAGGGGAGAACACTCATCCCCAACCGTCGTGTCGATTACATAGGTCGAAGAGCCGGTGCTCGTGATCACGTGAGTTGCGAAGGGGAAGAAGTACATCTTCGGATTTGAGGGAATCAGCGGATTCCTCGTTGTCCCCGAAGTGAATCCGCACGCGATCAGGTGACCGCCCGTTGTGCCATTGATCCAGAACTGATTGTCGAACGTTCCCGACAGCAAGTTGTCGGTCGTACAATCGCCGGCGCCGGTCGCTGATCCCAGATCCACAGTGTTGGCGGTGGTCGGAGTGCCGGTTGTGAAGTTCGCAGGCACTTGTGTAACCGCGCCGCCAATGCCGATCACCGAACTGCATCCCGTGAACGCGAATACCTGGTCAGTGGTTGGGTTCGCCGAATCATTCACCACGATCGGCGAATCGACAACGCCCGTCCCCGCTCCATGCGTGGCCCAGCCTATCGTCTGCACCGCCGAATAGGTCTTCGCCGGATTGCTGATCTTGATCGAGTACAGGTAGCCTTCGCCGTCTCCCATGAAAATCAAGCCGGAGTTCGTGTCCACAATCGGATCGGTCAAAATGCTGTTCGCCTGCGTCGACACCGTCACCGGCCAGTTCGCCGCATCGTTCACCAGCGCCGGCGCTGTGTTGTGATTGAAGACAGGAAAAATTTTGTAGAGGATGCCGCCGTCCGTGCCCACGTACGCCGTGTCCGACTGATAGTCCACCCATACCGAGGAGTTGCTGTCGCCTGCGGTATTCGTCACGAGCAGCGTCGTCATGCAGCCCGCAACCGTCGGGCCGCCGGCACACGTCGTTGGCGTTTGCGGGCTGAGCACTGATCCCGTCTGCGAGGGCGGCGCAGGAATCGGGTTCGGCAAAGCCAGGACGTGGAAGTAGGTTGCGCTTCCTGTGCTTGACGCCCAGGCCACTTTCATTCCGTCGCCGGAAATCGTCGGCGAAGTCGTGATCTGCTCTCCGGTTTGCAGCGCCGTGTTGTAGGCAAAGGCCACCCAAGGCGATCCGTTGTTGCACTTCGGGTTGGCGGTCGTGTAGAGGTTGTTGATCCCGACCAGATTGGCCTGCTTCGCGGTCCCGGTGACCGTGAGTCCGAACACCACGTAGTCTCCGTTGCAGCTTTCCGAAGTCACCTGGAACTGATACTTCGCCGGAAAATTCTTCCGCGGCACATACCCGTTCTCCAACGAGACCGACCAATCGATCTTGATTTTCGGTGGAATACGTCCGACGCGATGCCGGCCACGAACTTCTGCCACCTGCCGCATCACGGTGTTATAGACATGCCGGGGATCACGCGACCCGGCCCTCATGAGTTCTTCTTCCGAACGTTTTCCCGGCATCAGGAAGTGATGCGAGCTCCAGTCTTGCGGGTACCCGAGATGAACCGGCATCGACCGCTCTGCGTCCTGGTCCGCGCGCTCAACCGCGGCACGGCTGCTTGCTTGCCCCCATGCCGCAGTGCTCAAGGTAATTAGAATCGCCGCCCCGCAGAACCAACGCTGCACTCGCATAAACGTCTCCCCCATCGCAGCCCGGACTTTCTCCACCGCACACCTACGATGGCGCGCTCAAGTCGTGCCGTTTCTTCATATTGTAGAGAAGTTCCAGTTCAGGACTTATCTAAAAAATGGACACGACCAGTGACTTCAGTACCCTCAACCGCTCACGACCGGGTAGCGGCCATTCCCAAGGGGAACCTCTCTTCAGGAGCTTTTTCGGTTAAAGCGGCAGTGTCCCTGCGTCGCGGTGATCTTGCCGCAAGCCAGAGCCATCGTTTCGAAGATTTTTTCTGTCCGAAATGCCGGCTTTTGATAGGGTTTGCGGCGTTCCGGTTGCGGTTCGTCGGGGGGCGCATGCTTCTCGGCACGTTCCTGCGCCGGCGTCGATTTTACCTCCATCCAACCGTCCCCCCTCTTTCGCGATTCTATGGTGCCTTCCGTGCCTTTAGAGACACTATTCCGGGAGTGCTTGTTTACTGGAGAGATACGCGCTAAACCCAAGGCTTGCGAGAGTTTGGACTACGCCTCAACGAGCCGCGGTGGTAGATGGCGGCGAAGTGCGCCTTGTTTTGGAGATTGTCTTGCCTCGACGAGTTTCGAGGCGATTCACGAAGCGCCTTCGTGTCTGGCCGCTCGTGTCTCAAGAGCGAGGAACGTCGAATGCGCGCGGCTCATGCATGGGCTTCACGCGCCGGCTCCCGGATCAGTCGAACCTGGATAGCCGGGGGAGCGGATGGCCATCGATTTCCTAATTTGCCTCCTTCGCCCACCACTCCCTACAATAGCCAGATACCCGGAGCACAAAAGTCCTCATATGATTCATTTTCCCGTACCTGAAGCCCTCACTTTCGACGACGTCTTACTGCTTCCCGCACGCTCGGACGTGGTTCCGGCGCAAGCCAGCACGCAGACCCAACTCACCCGCAATATTCAGCTCAATATTCCCATCGTCAGCGCTGCCATGGACACGGTCACGGAATCGCACATGGCAATCGCGCTGGCACAGCAGGGCGGCCTGGGGATCATCCATCGCAATCTGTCCATCCAGGATCAGGCCAATGAAGTGGACAAGGTGAAGAGATCGGAAAGCGGGATGATTGTGGACCCGGTCACGATGTCACCCGACGCCAAGGTTTCCGATGCGCTGGATGTGATGCGCAAATACAAGATTTCCGGCGTCCCCATTACGCAGAAAGACGGGAAGCTGGTCGGCATTCTTACCAATCGCGATTTGCGGTTTGAAACCCGCTTTGACATTCCGATCCGCGACGTGATGACCAAGGAAAATCTCATCACCGTCCCGGTCGGCACCACGCTCGAAGAAGCCGAAAAGATTCTGCACCACCATCGGGTAGAAAAACTGCTGGTGGTTGACGACAAGTACAACCTCAAGGGACTCATCACCGTAAAAGACATCCAGAAAAAGTTGAAGTATCCGGGCGCAGCCAAGGACTCGCATGGCCGGCTGCGGGTTGGCGCCGCGATCGGCGCGACCGGAGACTTTCTCGAGCGTGCTCAGGAACTGGTAAAGGCGAAAGTGGATGTCGTGGCCATCGACAGCGCGCACGGCCATTCGAGCCTGGTATTGAATGCGATTCAGACGGTGAAATCGAAACTGCCGGAAGTCGATCTGCTTGCGGGTAACGTCGCCACCTTCGACGGCGCGTGTGAGATCGCCCGTGCCGGCGCTGACGGCATCAAGGTCGGGATCGGTCCGGGCTCCATCTGCACCACCCGCATCGTCACCGGTGCCGGAGTTCCGCAGATCACCGCCATTGCCGAGGCGTCACGCGCCACGCGCGATGCGGGCATCCCGATTATTGCCGACGGCGGAATCAAATTCTCCGGGGACGTCACCAAGGCGATCGCCGCGGGCGCCAGCGCCGTCATGATTGGCTCGCTTTTCGCCGGCACGGACGAGAGTCCCGGCGAGCTCATTCTCTATCAAGGCCGCACCTTCAAGTCCTACCGAGGCATGGGATCGCTGGGTGCTATGGCCCAAGGCTCGAGCGAGCGCTACTTCCAGAACACCGACGACGCTTCCACCGCGCAACCCGTGCTTTCCGGTGAAAGCAACCGCCTTGCCAAGCTGGTCCCGGAAGGGATCGAGGGCCGCGTGCCGTACCGCGGTTCGGTCTCGATGATCGTTCATCAGATGGTGGGTGGCTTGAAGTCCGGCATGGGTTATTGCGGCTGCGGCAACATTGCGGACTTACAACAGAAAGCCCGCTTCGTGCGGATCAGTGGCCAGGGCCTCCGCGAAAGTCATGTGCACGACGTCATCATTACTCGCGAAGCTCCTAACTACGCGCTGGAGTAAGCACTCTATCCCAGAACGAATCTTGACGCGGACGAGTTACTTTTCTGCCTCTGCACGCGCGCCTGGGCTCTCCCGTTTGAACTGGACGAGCGTAGTACAATTCTTCCTGGAGTTAGAGAAGCCCCCTGTCTCTATCGTTCCCTCCAGCTCATGCCCAAAAAATTGTCCCGGCTGAGTGTCTGGCAGTGTCGCCTTTGGCTGCTTTTGCTGCTTGGATCCTCACTGCGCCTCTTCTCTACGGCACAAGAACCACCCCGCGCCCCTGCCGCTTCCGATAATTCCCAAGCGGGCTTCGTCTTCGAACAATCCCTCGAGCGGAAGACCTTCGAAAACGATGGCACGAGTGTTGAAGAAGATCAGGGCCGCGTAAAGATTCAGTCCGAGGCCGGTCTAAAGCGTTATGGCCTGCTTTCTTTTTCCTACGCGAGCGGCACGAGTTCTCTCGAAATCGACTACATCCGGGTACGCAAGCCAGACGGCTCGGTGGTCACAACCCCGCTTGACGACGTGCAGGATATGCCGGCCCCGATTACTCGGGAGGCACCTTTTTACAGCGATCTGCACGAAAAGCAGATCGCGGTCAAAGGCCTCAGCCTGGGCGACATCCTGGAGTTTCGTGTGCTCCGGCACATCACTAAACCGCTCGCTCCAGGTAACTTCTGGACCGACTACCGCTTCTCTAAAGATGAGATCGTTCTCGACGAGCAATTACAGATTCGCGTTCCCCGGGATCGGCCAATCAATTTCAAGAGCGCAGTAGGCCAGCCCACACTGGCAGAAGAAGGTAGTTATCGGGTTTACACCTGGCATCATGCGAATCCGCTGCCAGCAAAAACCTCCGACGACAAGCGCAAAGCCGTCGAACGTCTCTGGCAACAGGAGCGGGGGCGCCTGGCCAAACCCGATGTCCTTCTAAGCAGTTTCAAGTCCTGGGAGGAGGTGGGCCGCTGGTATGGGGGACTACAGGCGGAACGTGTGAAACCCTCGCCTGAAATTATTGCGAAGGCATCTGAGCTCACTCGCAACGACAAAACCGACGACGATAAGATTCGCACGCTCTACGCATTCGTGGCCACGCAATTCCGCTACATTGGCATTTCTTTCGGCATTGGACGCTACCAGCCTCATGCCGCATCGGAAGTTCTCAGCAATCAGTATGGGGATTGCAAGGACAAGCACACCCTTCTGGCTTCGTTACTCACCGCCGTAGGAATCCCGGCATATCCCGCATTAATCAGCAGTTATTGGGAACCCGATCCGGACGTTGCCTCGCCGGGACAGTTTAACCATGTCATCACTCTGGTTCCACGCGGCAATAATCTGATCTGGCTGGATACCACCACCGAGGTCGGCCCTTACCAGTATCTGGTTTCAAGTTTGCGCGATAAGAGTGCGCTGGCGATTTGGTCTGACAAGCCCGCGGCCCTGACGCACACTCCTGCGGATCCTCCGTTTGCCGAATCCCAGGCTTTCAAGATGACGGCCAAGCTCAACGAATCCGCGACGCTGGAGGGTCATATCGATTTCACAGCGCGAGGCGACGTTGAGTATCTGCTTCGAGAAGGTTTTCGCTCAGTGTCCCTGAGCGAACGCAAGGACCTCGTGCAGCGCATTTCATACTCGGCGGGCTTTGGCGGTGAGGTCAGCGACGTTACCGCGAGTTCTGTCGATAAGACAGACGAACCATTTCGTTTCTCCTATTCCTACACACGAAAGAATTATGGCGATTGGGACAACCGGCGCGTTCCCCAGCCCATGCCCGTCCTCGCCATTAATTTTCCGAACGATGAGGATTCTTTGCCCGAGGGACCGACGTGGCTGGGCACCCCCGCTGATATCAAGTTCGAAAGCGAGATTGAGCTTCCTGCGGGCTACCACCCTCAACTGCCAGCCCCCATCCACTTTAAGCAGGATTTCGCGGAGTACGACAGCACGACCGAATTTAAAGATGGCAAGTTGATCGGCGTTCGCCAGCTTCGAACGTTCCTGCGCGAAGTGCCGGTCGCCGAGCGTGGCGCCGTCAAGGAACTCGCGCGCACCTTGCAGGATGACTACGGCTCGATGGTTACGCTCTATGGCGGAGAACGAGCGACTTCTTCCTCCGGCGCGTCTTCGCTCTCGTCCCGCATGTCGGGGTTGCAAAATCTTCCCACGAGTTCGAACCCGGAAGCGGCACGCCTGGAGCAGGCCGCACGGGATCAGATTCAGCAGCGTAACGCGGCAAGCGCCGTGTCTTCTCTCTATCGAGCCGTCGCTGCCGATCCCAAGTTCACGCGCGCATGGGTCATGCTGGGAACTCTTCTCATCAGCCAAGGTCAACTCGATGCCGGTACCGACGCCTTTCATAAGGCGATAGAGACAAGGCCGAACGAGCCTGACATCCCGAAAGCACTCGCCTACATACTCATGGCCTCATCGCATTTCGAGCAGGCGACTTCGGCCTGGCAGGATTATGTGAAAGCCAATCCCGACGATCTCGACGGCACGATGGGTTTGAGTCAAAGCCTGACCCAAAGCAAGCGGTATCCGGAAGCACTGTCTGCGGTGCAAGCAGCCGCCAGTAAACATCGGGACAACGCGGACCTGCAGAGTTCCCTGGGCTATCTCTACGTGCAGACTGGAGAAAAAGCCAAGGCAGCCGAAGCCTATCGCACGCTGGCAAGCCTGCATCCATCGCCGGCTTCTCTGAATAACGTCGCCTATGTCATGGCAGATGCTGACGTGGATCTTCCCCTGGCGCTCGACTTCGCTCGTCAATCCGCTCAAAACGCGGAGGCGGATTCCGAAAAAATCACCCTGCCTGCACTTTCATTGGCAGACCTGCGCAAACTGCAAGCCCTGGCGGCGATCTGGGACACCGTCGGCTGGGTTTACGCCAAGACGTCGAATTATGCTGCCGCTGAAACCTATCTTCTCGCTTCGTGGAAGCTATCGCAGGATGGAGTGGTCGGCTCTCACCTCTGCCAGATGTACGACAAGCAGCACAAGATCGCGGAAGCGATCTCCGCTTGCCGCATGGCCTCATCCCGATTATCCCTTTCTCAAATGGCAGTGTCGGAAGGTGTTGATTCAATGCAGGAGACGCAAACCCGTCTCGACCGCTTGACCGCCGGGAAACCGGTCCCGCCTGGTCAGGATGGCACGAATCTGGCGATTCGCGAGCGCACCTACAAACTCCCGCGGCTTCTCCCGGGAAATGAATCCGCGGAGTTCTACGTGCTTCTCGCCTCCGATGGCAAAGCCTCCAAGTTCCAGGTGGAAGATGTGAAGTTCATCAGCGGCTCAGAGAAATTGAAGTCGCAGGGCAAGCAATTACGCACAATCAACTTTGCGTTCCCATCTCCGCCGGGATCTGTCACCAAAATCGTGCGCCGCGGTATCCTCGGTTGCTATCAATACACAGGGTGCTCTTTTGTTCTGCTCGATCCGGGCTGGGTGCAATCCCTCGATTGAGGACATCCCCGCGACGAGCTGCAAATAGACGGCACTATCATCCACCTCACATCGATTCAGGTCGGTGCCCGTAAGTCCTGTCAATGATGTACTCGGCGAGCCGTGTTCGCTTGTAATTGTTCAGAATACAAACTTGCCGGCCACTTGAACGTGGTTGTGCGCACAAGGAAAAGCTGATTGCCCTTTGGGCTGTGGCGAGGAGCTCGCGGCCGATCCTACTCAATCGGAAAAATCTTCTCGGTGTATCCGACGTGCCAGGTGCGGAGATAGTTGGGTTCGGTATTGCTTTCCGCCGAGTACCATACGCGCAACCGTGACGCGCCCAGATCGTAAAGCAGCGACGATCGGTAGATCTGGTGACCGTCCCACTCCTTGCCCGGGGTCAGCACGGGCTTCGAGTAGGTCTTCCAATGAATACCGTCGTAGCTGTTGGCAAAAAACAAGATCGTGTCGGCGCAGCCGAGCCCATCTTTGTAAGCGGCCACCAGTGACATCCACTGCTGTTTTTCCGCCACCCATATCGTGTTGATGTGCCAGATCACGTAGCCCGGCTGGTCGATCTGCAGCGGTGTGGGGCCAGACCAGTTCATGCCGTCCTCGGAGGCACGAACGTTCGCTACGCTGTCTTGCGTATTGCAATGCAGGGTATTCACGGTCCAGAGGAAAAATCGGCCCGAGGCCTTGACCACCGACGGCGAATTGACGAAGGCTACGGGCCCGGTGAGAACAATCTCGGCCGCCGACCAGTGGATTCCATCCGCGGACGTCTTTCGCAGCAGCCGCTCCTGGTCTCCAACATCATTCAGGAAGTAGACCCACAGCTGGTCGGAGGCATCGTCGTAGACGACCGTCGCATCCGCCAGGAATCCGCGTACTGGCAGTGCAATCGGATTGCTTAACCCTTTCGGCACGCTCCAATGCAAACCATCTTCGGAAACGAGAATGGAAGGGTTTTCCAGCCAATGATGTTCGTAAGGATAGGGCGACACAGCCATCCAGTAATGGTGCCCGCGCCAACCCTTTGGGAAATAGAGAACCGTCGGTTCCACCGTTTGCCCGGAGCCATCGTAAGTTGGCGTCACGAGCGGCTCAGGCGCATTCGGCAGAACACCCGGAGAGGTTAGGGTGGAAGTACTCGGGGGTGGCGGAGTTGGCCGATCTCCGCATGAGGAAAATACCATTGAGAGGACGAGCACGAGGAGCAAAGAACGAAATACTGTCATTTCCTCAATCCGCGCAACTTCAGAACGCGAACGCCCCGGTCGCTATTTTACCCTGATCAAGTGAGATCCGTTTTCGGGGCTGGAGTACGTTTTAGCAGAGCGGGATGACGGTCGATCGAAAGCGCCTCAACATACGTCTGGGGCAAGACGGATCAACGGGCGGCTGGAGAAGAGCAGCCACGCTTAGTACATCGCATCGTACTTAGTGACGGTCCACTCGCCGTATCTATGTTCGAGTGTGACCGAGAAGAGCTCCTGGTAGGTTGAACTGGCTCCAGGCTCGTTCAAGCGCTTCCCGCGATACTGCAGAATGCGCAGCGGCGGCTGATCCTGCCAGTCCACGAGCTGCCAGCCGATCAGCGGATGCTTGGTTTCCGAGTCGCAGATGAAAGCCGCATACTTTTTGCGGTAATCGTGCTCCCACTTGCTGAGTTCTTCATCGCATTTTCCGTCGCGCATCGCGCGAATGAAGACAGCGGCCGCTTTTTCCGACGCCCGGTCGCGCATGGGATTAAGCTTGATCGAGTCGGGCACGCCGTTGAGCGGGTCCCGCTCTTCCGACTTGGCCAGCACGGGCGGCTGGTGATTCAGCCAGTTCACATATCCCAGGAAAATGAGCAGCACAAGCACACCGACGCCGATGGCAATGAACTTCTGCACATCGCTTGGACCGCTAGACGTGGCTGGTTTCGTCGGCGCCATGACGTACGCCGTAGTGTAAGGGTCGTATTACGACATTTACAACGTTACGGATGGCAGGCACGAACGGACATGTACAGGTGGGGATCTGCGAAGACTTTGGGAACCGCAGCGATCTTCCATCGCACTACTTCTCGTCGTGCAGCAACACGACATCCGACACCACGTGTTGACGTGCAATTGCCAGCGTCTTCCCATCCGGCGACCAGCGATAATCGGAAATTTCGTCTTCTGAAAAGTGCGTGATCTGCCGCGGCGCGCCGTCCGCCGCTTTTACCCAGAGATTGCTTACGCCGCCTTCAATCACGGAATAACCCAGCAAATTCGTGCCGGGCACGGGCCGGGGGTTTGCTGCGATTCGCGGATCGGGATCCGAGAGCACCGGCGCTGCCGGAGGGTTTCCATCGAGCCCGAGTGTCGCCAGCTTGGTGCTCGCCACATGCGTCACCGGGTCTTCCACATCGACCCCGAACACTATGGATTTGCCATCCGGCGCTACGGAGACGATGCCTTCGATCGCAAACTGATTGGGCACTTTCGCATTCGCGACCGGCTCGGCTTTGCCGCCATCGACCGGCACGCGCATCAACTGGAACGCTCCAGTGGTCTGGATGTAGTACACCCATTTGCCATCGGGCGAACAGGCCGGATTGTTGTCGACGTTGCCGTCGGTGAGTTGCTGCGCGCCGGAGCCATCGGCATTCGCTCGCCAGATGCGCACGGCATTGGCGCTTCCGTGTGCCCACCACCCAATCACCAGATGCTTCTCCCCGCAACTTGCAAAACTCACGATCGCTGCCTTTGGATCACTCAGCAACGTGGTTGCATTCTGTCCATCGGCATCCACACGCGTGATGCCGATTCTGTCGGAGAGGAGAATCTTGCCGTCGGGGGTCCAGTCCAGCATGCGGGCGTTGCCGATGTCGGGCAGGTTGCGCGTCTGCGGTTGAGACTTCGCCCGGTTGTTGCCGGATGCATCCCCATCCATCATCGAGACGTAATGCGTCGCCTTTATCTGGACGGTGGCCGCGCTCTTGCCGTCCTCGGAGACCGTCATCGTGATGTAGCGGTTGGTATCGCGCGTAACCGGCTGCAGCACAGCGTCGTGCGATAAAAGATTGACCTGCGAGTGATCGGTGTCTCCGCCTTTCGGCGAGGCAATGCCGATGATCCACTTCGCGCCCGGCAACGATTTCAGCGACGCCAGCGTGTCGTTCTTCAGTTGGGCAAATGGCTTTGCCTGTTTCGACGCCAGATCGACGCCATCGACGTGACCGTAAATCTCCCCTGGTGAGTAATATGCGTAGAGGATCTGCGCGCCGTCGGCCGACCACGCGAGAAACGTGGGAAAGCTAGATTGGCCAACATCCTTATCGAGTTCGATCACCTCTTCGCTGCCATCCAGATTCGACGTCAACAGGCGGTACTTGCCGGGATTCGGATTGTTCGACCGAATGTACCCGAGGCGCTTGCCGTCAGGCGAGAACGCGAGGTCGCTGTCCACGTCACGCACCACGGCTTGCGGCGATCCGCCCAGCACGGGCGCGCGATAAACGTCGAAAGAGGTTCCCTGGGCGTTCGCATTTTTCTTGAAGTAGATGTAGTTTCCGTCGCGCGAGAAAGCCAGCGACAGATATTGCGTTTCAGACGGCGCGATGATCTGCGTGTCGCTGCCGGTCGGGATGTTGCGCAACCACAGGCTGCGGCGCCCGTTGTCGTTCTGCACGTGCAGAATGAATTTGCCGTCGGGCGAGATCGCGGCCAGCGATGCTTTCCCGGTTTTCGTCACCTGCGTGATGGTGAAATTCTGGAAAGGCGTCGGGCCCGACCGGTTCAGGAAGGAATAGACGCCGAATCCGGCAGCTGCCAGCACTGCAAGTCCAACGATGGCGGCGACCGTGGTTCCGATGCGATGCTGCTTGGCGACGGCAGCTACGCTCGAACTGCTGCCGGTTCCCGCGTTGACCGCTGCGGCGGAGATCGGTCCAGCAGCGCTGGCCGAGCTTAGACCGGCCGAAGAAACGCCGGACTGCGAGGATGGCGCGTTCGGACCGGACGCGCCTTGCACCGGTTCCGAGATCGCTGCGCGCCCGGATCCGCTATCGCGCTGAAGACGTTTCAGATCCCCGCGAATCTCCGATGCGTGCTGATAGCGAAGATCACGATCTTTCTCGAGCGCTTTGTTGATGATCTCTTCGAGCCGCATCGGTACGTGCGGATTCAGCCGTCCCGCAGCCAGCGGCGCGCGATTCAGGATTGCCTCAAAAATAACCGCCGTGGTTTCGCCCTGGAAGGGCACGGCTCCCGTCGCCATCTCGTAGAGCACTGCGCCAAATGAAAAGAGATCGGTGCGCGGGTCGAGCTCCTTGCCTTTGGCCTGCTCGGGCGACATGTAGGCGATGGTGCCGACCGCCGTGCCCGGGCTGGTCAGAAACTCTTCGCCGACGGGCGCGTCGCGCGTAATGGCGACTTCCGTCTCTGCCCGCGCGGACTTCACCAGCTTCGCCAGACCGAAGTCGAGAATCTTCGCGTGGCCGCGCTTGGTGATAAAGAGATTCGCTGGCTTGATGTCGCGGTGGATGATGCCTTCGGCGTGGGCGGCATCGAGCGCATCGGCGACTTCAATCGCGATTTGGAGCAGGGCTTCGCCGTCCATCGGGCGCCCGGCGATGCGATGCTTCACCGTCACGCCTTCCAGGTACTCCATGACGATGAAGGCATGCCCGTTCTGCTCGTCGATCTCGTGGATGGTGCAGATGTTCGGATGGTTCAGCGCTGACGCGGCGCGGGCCTCGCGCTGAAAGCGCTCGAGCGCCTGCGGGTCGGAAGCGACATTTTCAGGGAGGAATTTCAGGGCGACGAAGCGGCCAAGCTTGATGTCCTCGGCCTTGTAAACGACACCCATCCCACCGCCGCCGAGTTTTTCGACGACACGGTAATGGGAGATGGTCTCGCCGATCATTGGGCCGCAATGTTACGTGGCAGGGTGCGAGGGAGTCAAACCTTCGAAAATCAGGTTTCAAAGTTTCAAAGTTTCATGGTTTCAAAGTTGGCCCTGGCCATTCTTTTCCCGGCAGTCCTGGGCGGGTAGCGCGCTTAACTCTTGCCTGAGGCTTAGGCCAAGGTGGGGCGTGGACTCGCGCTTGGGAGGGTACCCCCCCTCCCCCCTCCCTCGATCTTTCAGAATCAGTGGTTTCGTAAGAATTGGGCGCAAAATCTAAGATTTTAAAGAACTTAGAGTTCAAAATCCTGACAACAAAGGAGTTGGCGCGCTGTTTTTGATGCCGCGCGATGAAATTCCCTTGGGGCCGATGTCTTCTGGAGACAGGTCAACAAGTTACTGTGACTTAATAAGGAGGTGCGGGGAAAGGTCAGATGTCACAGGGCGGGCGTGAGCGATGGACAAAGCAAGTGCGAGGCGCATTTTCCGCCCTCATTCTTCGGGCGAGCGCGAGCAGCATCGTGCCCACCCTTCGCAAGGTGCGCGAAGAGAGGGGCACCCAATTTTTCTTTATGTACGTGATTGAAAGGGTGGATCACCCGTCAGATGCGATCCCAGATTGGAAGAGCGCCAACTCTGGGCCACCCCGCGTTTGTGGTGCCTTCATGGGCTCGATCTCTTTATTCAGAACGTCGTCTTTAAATCTGAGCCAGACCACCGTCAACAAATAACTCGACGCCGTTTACGTAACTGCTGTCATCCGAAGCCAAAAATAGAACGGCTTTGGCGATCTCATCGGTCGTACCGGGGCGCCCGAGGGGTATGCCGCTGTTCGAGCTTTGCACATACTGGTCGACCTGCTCTTGCGTCATCCCGAGCGAAGTGTTGTAGCCCGGAGTTGGCACAACCCCAGGGCTAATCGCGTTCACGCGTATCTTGCGATCTTTCAGGTCCACGCACCAGGTGCGCGCGAACGAGCGCACCGCGGCTTTGGTCGCGCTGTAGACACTGAACGCCTGATTGCCTTTGGTCGTAACAATCGACGCGTTCAGCACGATCGCTCCGCCTGATTGCAGCAACGGGAGGGCCTTCTGCACCGTGAACAATAGCCCCTTCACGTTCACGTCGAACTGTTTGTCAAAGTGCTCTTCGGTAATTTGGCCAAGCGGAGCAAACTCGCCAGTGCCGGCATTCGCGAAGACGATATCGAGGTGTCCTTTCTGCTCCTTGACCACGGCATAGAGCGTATCGATATCCGCGAGTTTCGAGATATCGCCCTGGACACCCGTTACGTTACGGCCAATCTCTTTGACCGCGGCGTCGAGTTCGCTTTTCCGGCGTCCCGTGATGAAAACGTGCGCGCCTTCATCGACGAACCGCTTGGCCGTCGCAAGCCCGATCCCACTGCTTCCCCCGGTAATCACGGCTACTTTTCCTGCAAGTTTCTGTGACATCTCTGCCTCGCCTCTATCGAAAGTCTTGCGTTGAGCCGATCGCGCCCCTTCCATTTCGAGAACCTGGTCACCTCATCTCGCCTTCAGTCGCGGGTGCCCGGTCGCGGCCATGCAAGAGAAGAGCGCGGCCACCATCGCCACTAGCGGCACGATTCGAGCAATTCGAGTAACGCGCATGATTCTACCCAGTCCGCCCGAGCCCAAACGTATTGGATCACGACATTGTGAGCCGCTTACTTTTCCCAATGCGTCGATGCAAACTTCTCCGGATCGAAGACGGCAGGGTCGAGTTTCGGGTTGCCCTGGATATCCGTGTAGTCTTCGCTGAAGACCAGCTTGTCGCCGTTATACACTTCGACGCGCGCGGACACCCACCCTCCCAGCAGCGGGCGATAATCTTCGAAGCGAACTTCCTGCACACCCTTCGGATCTCCTTGGCCCGGCTCAAACAGCCGCGTGAAGAGCAGCCGTTTTTTCTCGACCCAGAACTGGGTTGATTTCAGATCGCCCTTTTCGGCGCCGCAAACATACGAGGGCTCGCCCTTCCACGTGTCCTCATGGAATTTCTGCGTGTCGTAGCCTTCCGCTTTGGCGATGCCGAGCGTCTTGTCAGGCGGCTGCGCGTAGACGTCGAATCCGAGCACCAGCAGCATGTTCTGCTGATCGCGCGTGTTCGCCAGCTTGTTGTCGCGGTAGATGTGAACCTTCCCATCGACAAGAAGATAACCTTTGCCCTCCGCCGGCGGCCCAATATCGATGCGCAGCTTGGCCGGCATGGAAAGCGCTTCGTACCAGGTCTCTGCCTTGCTGGTGCCATCGGGATTGTAGGTGGTGCTCTTCTGGGTGAAGGTCAGGGTCTGATACCACGTCTTGGCGTAGCGGTCGTGCATGGCGCGAACCAGATCGGCGCAACTGCTGACCGTCTGCGCTTGCGCGGCGCAACATGCGAGCACGAAGAAGATAACGAATCGAACGAGCCTCATGAGCTTCCTTTCGACAGCAGGTGGATGAACTGGACGGATGCGAGCGCCGCGCGAGTGTATCACCTGGCCGCGCAAACGACCGCGGCGTTTCTGAATCGCTCAACTGAACGCACCGCCGTCGTCTATGTTGTCCCCAAAATGAGTTTCGGATTGCGGTTCGGCCACGGAAAACAAAAAGGCCGGAGCGTTGCCGCTCCGGCCCATTCGTCAGTCCTGCTAAAAATTACTCTTTGGCCCCGCCTTCAGCACCTTCGGCACCGGCTTGCTGTGCCTGGGCTTCGGCGTCTTCCATGGCCTTGCGGGCTTCGGCCACGCGCTTGGCGCGGGCTTCGGCGCGTTTCTGGCGCTTCTCGTCGAGTTCCTTCTCGGCGCCCAGCAGTTCGACGAACGCCTTGTCGGCGCCGTCGCCCTTCTGCCAGCCTGTGCGGACGATGCGCAGGTAGCCACCCTGGCGATCACCGTAACGCGGGGCCACTTTGTCGAAGAGCACCTTCACGGCCTCATCGGTCATGAGGTACGCCGCGGCCAGCCGCCGCGCCGCCAGATCGCCGCGCTTGCCGAGCGTGATCATCTTCTCGACGTGCGGGCGCATCGCCTTCGCCTTCGGGATCGTGGTCTCGATGCGGTCTTCGAGAATCAGCGAGGTGACCAGGTTGCGCAGCAGCGAGCGCCGGTGCGCGGTGTTACGGCCGAGTTTCCATCCACCTACTTTGTGACGCATGGCAAAAGTCCTTCAGGTTTCAAAGTTTCAAGGTTTCAAGGTTTCAAGGTGAAGAGCTCAAAGGAATCACGGTGTGCCTTACACCGAATTAGTTGCCGATACTTCAGGCAACTTTGAAACTCTGAAACCTTGAAACTTTGAAACCGGCGCGGACGCGAGGTCCGCGCCAGCTCTTTACAGTTCGTCGTCCAGCCCGCCGTAGGCCGAAGCCGGCAGGATCTGGTTCGAAGTCGGTCCGGGCACGGCGTTGCCGTGCTCGTCGATCTTCATGCCTAAGCTCAAGCCCATCGAGGAGAGGATCTCCTTGATTTCGTTCAGCGACTTGCGGCCGAAATTCTTGGTCTTGAGCATTTCGGCTTCAGTCTTCTGCACGAGCTCGCCAATGGTCTGGATATTCGCATTCTTCAGGCAGTTGTAACTGCGCACGCTGAGTTCAAGCTCTTCGACCGAACGATTGAGGTTCTCGTTTTTGATCTCGGGCTTGTGATCGTCGCCCGCAGTCGCGGTCTCGATCTCTTCCTCGAAGTTGATGAAGATGTTCATGTGTTCCTTCAGCAGCTTCGCGGCCAGGCCGAGCGAATCGGCGGGCGTGATGGAGCCGTTGGTCCACACTTCGAGGGTCAGCTTGTCGTAGTCGGTGATCTGCCCGAGACGCGCGGCTTCGACCGAGTAGTTGCACTTGCGCACCGGCGAGTGCACGGAGTCGATCGGAATAAAGCCGATGCCCAGATCCTCGTCGAAGTTCTTGTCGGCCGAAACGTAGCCGCGGCCACGCTTTAACCGCATCTCCATGTCGAGCTTGCCGCCTTCGCTGACGGTCGCGATGTAGACGTCCTTGTCGAGCACCTCGACGTCCGCATCCGCTTCGATCATGCCCGAAGTGACCACGCCCGGCGCATCCGCGCGCAGGTAGATCGCCTTCGGCGCATCGCCCGAGAGCTTGAACGGAATCTGCTTCAGGTTGAGGATGATGTCGGTCGCATCTTCCACCACGCCCGGGATCGACTGGAACTCGTGCAACACGCCTTCGATCTTGACCGCGGTGACAGCCGCGCCTTCGATCGAGCTGAGCAGCACGCGCCGCAGGGCGTTGCCGACGGTCGTTCCGAAGCCGCGCTCATACGGTTGCGCCCAGAACATGCCGTACTTGTCGGTCAGGGACTGTGCGTCGGTGGCTAAACGTTTTGGTTTCTGAAAACCCTTCCAAAGCATGTGTTTCTCCTTTTCGATCGTTGGGCTCAATCCCGGCTCCAGCAACCGGCCCAGGTTGCCGTCAGGCGCCAGGAAAGGCTGTTCTGATCGAAAAAACGGGCCGAACAAACCAGGTTTCAAGGTGGCAAAGTTTCAAGGTTGACCAATCCAACAAAACCGCAGTCCGTGTTTCTCGCTCTTACTTTGAAACCTTGAAACCTCTGAAACTTTGAAACCTCGCTTCAAACCCTACTTACTATAAAGTTCCACGATCAGCTGCTCGTTGACCGGCAGCTGAATATCTTCGCGCTTGGGCAGTTGCAGCACGCGGCCCTTGTAGGCTTCGCGATCGATCTCGAGCCAGTTCGGCGTGGTCTGGTGGCTGGCGAATTCCTTCGCCTGCTCCAGGATGGGCAGCTTGTGGCTGCTTTCGCGCACCGTAATTTCCTGTCCGGCGTTCACTTCATAGGACGGAATGTTTACCTTGCGGCCATTCACCGAGATATGTCCGTGACGCACCAACTGGCGCGCCTGCCGGCGCGACATGGCAAAGCCCATCCGGTAAACCACGTTGTCGAGGCGACGCTCCAGTTGCTGCAGGAGCATCATGCCGGTCACACCCTTGGTGCGCGCGGCCTTCTCGAAGTAGTTGCGGAACTGGCCTTCCTGGGTGAAGTAAATGCGCTTGGCTTTCTGCTTTTCGCGCAGCTGCAGGCCATAGCCAACGACCTTCGCCTTGCGATCCTTGCCGTGCTGGCCAGGAGCGAAGTTGCGCTTCTCAATCGGGCACTTGTCGGTGAAACACTTCGAGCCCTTGAGGAAAAGTTTGATGCCCTCGCGACGGCAAAGGCGGCAGACTGCTTCTGTATAACGTGCCAAGTTGCTCTCCTTCTTAGATGACCGGTTTACGGGTTTGGCTTCAAACCGCAGGCGCGGCGGAAACCCTTGGCTAACCCTTCGTCCCGGACGAAAATCAATGTTTCAAGGTTTCAGAGTTTCAAGGTTCAAAGTTGGCAGCGGCCAAACTTTCCTTCAGCGTTCTGCTCCACCGAAATGCCTCTGGCGTCGCTCCAAGGTTTTTACTATGAAACTATGAAACCCTGAAACTTTGAAACTACTGCGAAGACCTTTACAGCTCAACTACACCCGACGCCGCTTGGGCGGGCGGCAACCATTGTGCGGGATGGGCGTATAGTCCTTGATCGAGCGCACTTCGATCCCGGCTGCGGCCAGCGCGCGGATCGCCGATTCGCGTCCCGATCCTGGACCGCTCACGCGCACGTCGACGCTGCGCACGCCATGATCGCGCGCCATGTTGGCGGCGTTCATCGCGGCCTGTTGCGCGGCAAACGGCGTTCCCTTACGCGACCCGCGGAAGCCGAGCGAACCCGAACTCTTCCAGGAGATTGTATTTCCGGCCATGTCGGAGATCGTGACGATGGTGTTGTTGAAGGAAGCCTGCACATGCACCAGCCCGTGCGGGATGTGCTTGCGCTCTTTCTTCTTGAACGTCTTCTTTTTGCCTTTTTTATCCGGTGCGGCTGCGCCGCTTCCCGCTGCTGCTGGTTTTGCCATGGTAGCTTCTAGCTCCTAGCCTCCAGCTATTAGCTTGAATCTCGCCGCGAAAAAGCTAGCAGCCAGAAGCTAACAGCTAGAAGCTGATCTTTATGTCTTCGCCGCGGCCTTCTTCTTGTTGGCGACTGTTCCTTTGCGCGGGCCCTTGCGGGTGCGCGCGTTGGTGTGCGTGCGCTGTCCGCGAACCGGCAGGTTGCGGCGATGACGGTATCCGCGGTAGGAACCGATTTCGATGAGCCGCTTGATGTTCATCGAAACTTCCTTACGCAGATCGCCTTCGACCAGTCCTTCCGCCTCGATGACCTGGCGGATGCGGTTGACTTCATCTTCGCTCAGGTCCTGGACCTTTTTGCGGGCTTCGACCTTCGCCTGGTCGAGAATGCGCGCCGAGCGCGGGTTGCCGATGCCGTAAATGTAGGTGAGCGCGATATTCACGTGCTTGTTGCGCGGAAGATCGACGCCTGCGATACGTGCCATATTGCTTAAACCTCCAAGATGCTGCTGAACCGTAGTTCTTAGCTTCGGGCTACGAGCTTCGAGCAAGAACAAATCTGCTCGCTCGGAGCGCGCGGCGCGTGGCTCGCAGCTCCTAGCCTTGCCGCTGTTTGTGTTTCGAATTCTCGCAGATCACGCGCACCACGCCCTTGCGGTGGATGATCTTGCACTTGTCGCAAATTTTCTTAACGCTCGCTCGTACCTTCATAATCCCAGCTTTCAGCCGTCAGCTCTCAGCCTTCAGCAAAACCTACTTGTAGCGATACACGATCCGGCCGCGATTGAGGTCGTACGGCGATAACTCCACCGCAACCTTGTCGCCGGGCAGGATGCGGATGAAATTCTTTCGCATCTTGCCTGAGACGTGCGCCAGCACCTGGTGCTTATTTTCCAACTCCACCCGGAACATCGCATTGGGCAGCGGTTCGATAACCACCGCCATCACTTCAATCGCGTCTTCTTTGCTCATGCACTCCCTGAAAATCAGCTGTTAGCTACTGGCTACTAGCTTCTAGCTCGTTCGTTTATCTGCCGCCCCGCTGACTCAAGCCAGGCGCCAGTAGCTAGAGGCCAGAAGCTCTTACTGCGTCAAAATCATCGGCCCGCTCTTGGTCACAGCGACGCAATGCTCAAAGTGGGCGCTGTAGCTGCCATCGGCGGTCACCGCTGTCCACTTATCGCCCAGTACTCGGGCCTCGGGCTTGCCGTAATTCACCATCGGCTCGATGGCAAGCACCATGCCTTCGCGAAGCTTCGCGCCATGGCCCGGGACGCCGAAGTTCGGCACCTGGGGCTCTTCATGCAGGCGCGTTCCGATTCCATGCCCTACAAACTCACGTACGACGCTGAAACCGGCCGCTTCCACGTACTGCTGGACCGCCGCGCCCACATCGCCTACGGAGTTGCCGATGCGCACTTTCTCGATCCCGCGGTAAAGCGACTGCTCGGTCACTTCCAGCAGTTTCTTCAGTTCCGGCGTGATCTCGCCGCCAACCGGCACCGTGATCGCGGCATCGCCGTAATATCCGTCGAGCACCACCCCGCAATCGATCGAAACGATGTCGCCGGCTTTGAGTACCCGTTTTTCCGACGGGATGCCGTGCACGATCTCTTCGTTGATCGAGGTACACAGTACGCACGGATAATCGTAATAACCCTTGAAGGCGGGCTTTACGCCCAGTTCCTTCATCTTGCTCTCGGCGGCATGCTCGAGGTCCATGGTGGTGGTGCCCGGAGCCACCAGCGTCCTGACATGATCGAGCACCTCGCGCACCACGTGCCCGCTGCGCCGCATTTTCTCGATCTCCGCCGGACTTTTACAAACAATCGCCATCGTTCAAAGCGTGTTGTCGATCAGGCAAAAAATCTGCGGCGTCACTTGATCCACCGGCAGATCGCCGTCGACGGATTTCAATCGTCCCGTGCTCTGGTAATAATCCGCCACTGGCTGCGTCAGTTGCGCATAGGCATTCAGCCGTTCGCGAATGACCTCTTCCCGGTCATCCGGACGGATGATCAGCTTCGTGCCATCTTTGTCGCAAAGCTCATCCACTTTGGGTGGCTTGAGGTGGACGTTATAAATCGTGCCACAGGTGGGACAAGTACGACGGCCGGTCAGCCGGAGCAACAATTCATTATAGTCCACCGTTAGCTGGATCACAATGAGTAAGCCATTGACAGGCTGTGAGTTGTCAAAGAACTCATTCTCCAGGAAGGCGTCGAGCCAGCCGGCCTGAGCCGCGGTTCGGGGAAAGCCATCCAGAATGAATCCGTGCTCGCAATCCGGCTCGCGCATGCGATCGGCGACCATAGGATTCACGAGATCGTCCGGTACGAGTTGGCCGCGCGCCATGACTTCCTTGGCAGCGCGTCCGAGCGCCGTATCCGCTTTCACGTTCTGCCGCAGAATGTCTCCGGTGGAGATCTGCGGGATGTGGTAGCGCTGCTCCACACGCTTCGACTGCGTGCCCTTGCCGGCTCCCGGTGGCCCGAGCAAAATCACGGGGCCGACCATGCGCGAGGTTCCCTCGGCCATTAGTGCGGCCACCTCTCCCCTTCAATCTCTCCCGGCCACGCCCGGCCAGGCCTTGCAGCAAGCAGTACGCACATCACGATCGGTGCTTACCAGGTCCTGCGACCCTTCATGCGGCCGCTGCGCGGCGTAAAGCCATCGTAGTGGCGCATGATGAGTTGTGCTTCGATCTGACTGACGGTGTCCATGGCAACGCCGACCACAATCAGCAGCGAAGTGCCGCCAAAGTAAAAGTTCACACCCAGACCGTTCGTCATCCAGGTCGGCAACCGCTCAAAGACGGCACCTCCCAACCAGGTTGGCAAGTGGTTCAGGTGGATACCGGTGATCATCCATTCCGGAATGAACGAAATCAAAATGAGGTACAGCGCCCCTACGAGCGTGATGCGGGTGAGCACCTCGTTGATGTAATCGGCGGTGCGCTTGCCCGGACGAATGCCCGGAATAAACCCGCCGTACTTGCGCATGTTATCCGCTACCTCGTTCGGATTGAACACGATCGAGATATAGAAGTACGCGAAGAAGACGATGCCCAGTGCATACAGCAGTGTGTACAGGGGTTCGCCCCAGCCCAGCGCTTTGATGGCATCCCCGAAGTAGCGGTTATTGCGTAACCCGTAGCCGACGGTCTGTGGCAGCGTCAGAATCGACGATGCGAAGATGACCGGCATGACGCCCCCAGCGTTCACGCGGAGCGGCAAGTGGGTCGATTGCCCGCCCATGACCCGGCGTCCGACTACGCGCTTCGCATATTGCACGGGAATGCGCCGCTCGCTGCGCTCGACATATACGATGAACGCCACCACTACGATCATCACGCCCAGCAGCAGCAAAATCGCAGGCACAGTAAAGGCGCCCCAC